>Ga0082212_10000778_pt1 | contig 46558 bp, 29 predicted proteins | sample TergutNt197P3_FD_71548 | JGI IMG/M metagenome (GOLD analysis project Ga0082212, IMG submission 71548) | Neocapritermes taracua P3 segment gut microbial communities from Petit-Saut dam, French Guiana - Nt197 P3 | ecosystem: Host-associated > Arthropoda: Insects > Digestive system > Gut ... | reverse complement strand
GTGTGTATAGCCGCATATTCCGGCATATTCCGGCGTCATGGAAATGTCGGTAATGTTATTTAATGTTGAAAACACGCCCAGACGCGCAAATTTTGATATGCCGGTGATGAATATGAAACGGATATGTTCATCGTTGGCTTTGAGTTGTGAATAAAAGTTCCGTAATTCGACACGAACTTTGTTCGCCATCACGGTATCGTTCACGAAATCGGTGTAGGGCTTGTCGTATTCGTCAATGAGTACGGCTACGCGCTGATTGTATTTCCGCGCCGTGTTGACGATTAATTCGTCTAACAAACTGCCGGGTACATTCGTATCCGACAGGGAAACATTCAGTTTATCGGCAACCATCCTGACCTGTTTTGAAATTATGTTTCTTATTTCAGGTATACCTTCATCCGTAATCACCTTGCTCATGTCCATCCGGATGACGGGACTTGGCTGAAAGTCCGCCCGCGCAAGGTATGCTTCTGCGGCAAGCCCCTGAAAGAGTTCCTTCTTACCTGAAAACAGCGCTTCGAGCGTCGAGATTGTAAGCGACTTACCGAAGCGTCGGGGACGCGCCATAAAATAGGGTCGGCTTCGCTTTACTAATTCAATAAGGTAAGGCGTTTTATCAACATAAACACATCCGGTGGTCCGAAGCTTTTCAAATGTGTGTATGCCTACCGGAAGTTCCAATCGACTCATATTCGTTGCGCGTTAAAAAAGTTAAGCGAGGCAAAACAACAAACTACTTCCTGCAATTCGCATAGTCCGTGATGAGGCCGCTACACATCCAGTTGGCCAAGGCCTGGCGATTATTGCTGTCTAAAAAACGGCGTTGATCATAACTGCTTTGTATGTTGCCGAGCTCGGCAAAGAGACTGACAGGGGTCGTGTTTTTGATAACATACAGGTCGCGCGGACTGACCGTTCCGCTAAATCCCCTGCCGGGCTGATTCTTTTGATAACGTTCTCGAAAAGTGGACTGCATGGTTTTTGCCAAATTCTTTCCGGCAGCGCTATCGCGGTTATAGTAGAAGAACACATCTAACTTTTGATTGTTGCTGCGGCTATCCAAATGAATAAAGACAGCTCGCTGGTATTTGTCCTTCGACTGACGCGACAAGACGTTGATTTCATCGCATCGCTGCTGAAGCCGCTTTACCTGGCTTCTGGGTATCACTTTACCCCTGCATGTTTCGCGATTGTAGTTTTTCAGGTATTGTTCGTCCCGAATGCCATCTGATTTATCCTGTATGATGACGTGAACCGTCGCCCCCTCCATCATCAGGTTACGTGCAAGTCGCAACATGATGTCGTACGCATACTCATTTTCGTGAATGGCAATCCCGTTGGCCTTTCCGATCGCGCCGCAGTCGGGACCTCCGTGCCCGCTCACCAAATAAAAGGTTGCACCCTTCAGTTGATTGGACTTAACGGTAAAATCGCTGTATTTTTTTCCGAAAAGCAATGATGCATACTCCTTGTTGCTCGATGCAACCGTAGTCCGCGCGGCTGCCGCACTACTTGCGGCAGCCGTGCTACTTGCTGACGACGTACTACTTGTAGACGACGTACCCTTTGCGGCTGTCGCACCCTTTGCTGACGACGTACCCTTTGCGGCTGTCGTACCCTTTGCGGCTGTCGTACTGCTTGAGGCTGTTGCCTTCTTTGGCGAACTCGTTTTCTTTGACGGATTGACGGTATTGGCCGTTTTGGCCGATAGTGGCGGCAATGTGTAGGATACGCCTCTTAACAGTGCATTATCCCGTCCGAGCTTATTTTTGTTCAACGCCACGAAATCATCGAAATACACTTTCGGATTTCTGCCGTGATTGAGCAGGAAACTGTTGATTCCTTCCCCCTCCTTCGGTTTGGCCGTTTCTATCGAAAAAACATCCACACAGCAAATTGATAGTAAAAGCAAAAATACAACTAACGTATTTTTTTTCATCGGTACAAATTTTTAAACTTGACATTATTCATTGATCACAAAACAACTGCGAAAATCAGTGCAATTTGGCAATTTTACTGCAAAAAGCGCCTGTTTTTCGCTACAAATATAGACAATAAAAAAATCATGCTGCAAAAATTCAATGATTATTTAGGATAATTTAATAGAGATAATGTATTATTAACATATTTGCCCGATTATTTGGCTGTGATTTTTACTTTTTTCACATCACAAACGAAGCCATGCGTACATTCTTGAAATCATTCGAAAATCATTTGAAATTATTTGAAATTATTCAAACAAAAAAGGTGCATTTGAGAAATTTTTGCTTACCTTTGTCGTGGATTTGTTAAATTAATAAGCAATATTATGAAAAGTGGACTTTGTATTACTACGATCGTGTTAATATCATTTATTTATTGTGCGTCAGCACAAAACAACTTATCAACGAATACGGACATGAACAACTACAAGAAGGAATGGGCGGAAATAGACCAGCTTCGCCAACAACAATTACCTCAATCAATGCAACCCAAGGTCGATGCGATATACCGGTCGGCTTTGGCAGAAAAGAACTACGAGCAAATGCTCAAAGCGATCATCTTCCAACTGAACTGTATCGGGTCATTGAGAGAAGACGACGAAGGAGCCAACCTGATTTTCAATACACTGAAAAAAGATGCGGAAACGCTGCCTCAACCTTCAAAATCGATCGTCTATTCGATGATCGGGCATATGTACAGGGAATATTATACGCGAAACAGCGCTACGATTAATAACCGGACAACGGCGCTTATCGAACAAACGGACGTCAGAGCCATGGATGGCCGTAGCATTACGGAAGAGGCCATCAAATACTACAAACTTTCGTTGCAGGACGCTGAATCCCTGCAAAACGAACCGATTGAACGCTACAATGCGATCCTGCTGCAAAACAAAGACGTCAGTTACCAGCCCACACTGTACGACTTGCTGGCAAACAGGGCGCTCAACTTTTACTCGAATCAATTGAACCGGTTGTCAATCCCGCAGCAGACTTTTGTGGCAAACGATCCGGATTATTTTGCGGATGCGCGTATATTTGCGGACATCGACATTCGTACCGAAGATACGCTTTCTTTCCAGTATCTGTCGCTGCGAACCTATCAGGATTTGCTGCGATTTCACTTGGAAAAGTCGGGATTTGGCGCGGCGGAAAGCAAGGCGGACGACGACATATCGGCGCTCATCGAAGTCGACCTGCGACGCCTGACTTACCTTCGGAGCAACGGCGTTCTCGGCAACAATGACCGACGATACGAGGCGGCGCTCGTCAACCTCAGCAAAACCTGCCAAGCCTACGATCTGAACGCGAACATCCTGTATCGACTCGCCGATTTTTACTTCAATCAGGGCGAAAAATGGAGCGCCCAGAAGATAGATGATTATAAATCAGGGTATGTCAGGGCATTGGAAATATGCGAACGCATTGAAAAAGAATACCCAAAGCAAATCGGCGAACATGTAAAAATGTTGAAACAAAAAATTTTGAATAACGTCCTTATCGTGAAGACGGAAAGCGTGCAACTGCCCGGTCAGCCCTTCCTCGCCTTACTGGAGTTTAGAAATGTGGATACAGTCTACCAAACCGTCCTCCAACTGACGCAAGCGCAAGCACTGAAATACGAGGCAGATTCCAGAAATTTCAGTCGCGACACGGCGATTGTCGCTTTTGCAAAATCATTGAAAGACATAAACATCCATCGACAAACGAAGCTCCCTGCTACCACCGATTATCAAAAGTATACGACCGAAATCAAAATATCGCCGCTCGACGACGGATTTTACTTGATCGTCCTGTCCGACGCGCAAGACTGGCTAAATTCATCAACCGTATATACGACCGCCATGGTGCAGGTCTCGCCGCTGATGGCGCAAGATCGAGCCGTGGACAATACGATGCAAGTACTCGTCACCGACCGTAAGACCGGCAAACCGGTATCCGAGGCAAAAATAAGCCTGTACGAAAATGAAAAACCGGGCAGCGCCCTTTTTAGCGACAAAGACGGCATCGCAACCCGAAAACTCCCGGAAGGCAATTATATCACGCGTTATCACGTAAACGACGGGAAAAGACAGCTGGTTGTGTTCAGTCGCGTATATGGCAGGATGCATTATGAGCATGATGAAGCCCATGCCGCGACTTTTACCGACCGCTCCATCTACCGACCGGGACAAATTGTTTACTATAAGGCTATCTTGTACAAAAAGCCGGTTAATCGCGACTACAAACTGCTGCCGGGCGAAACCGTCCGTGTGCAGTTTCGGGATGTGAACGATCAGGTCGTTTCGGAGCAAAAGCTCACATCCAACGAGTTTGGCAGCGTAGACGGCAGTTTTACCATCCCGCAGGGATTGTTAAACGGACAGATGAGCATCGATTTTGACGGATATGGACGCTCCTACTTTCGCGTGGAGGAATACAAACGTCCGACTTTTGAAGTGAAATTTTTGCCGGTCGACGGCGTTTTCGCCCTGAACGAAACGGTAAAAGTAACGGCAAATGCAAAAGCGTTGGCCGGATATGCCATCGATCAGGCACAAGTTCAATACCGCGTGACAAGAAGTGAAAGTTTTCGGTACTACTTCGGCTTCTATCCACCCACCAGAAACACGCGCGAGATAAGTTCCGGCTCTTTGAAAACGGATGAAAACGGAGACGTGTCCATCGAATTTAAGGCGTTAGCCGACGATGTGGCGGACGACCGAAAGATATATACCTTTCTCGTGACGACCGACGTGACGGATGTCAACGGCGAGACGCGAAGCGCTTCGGTCGACGTGCGCGTCGCCAACAAGCCCTTCGTCGTAAGCGCCAACCTTCCTGACAGGCTCCTCCAAGGCAAAACGGAGCAGTTCGCCGTAGAAACGGCCAACCTGAACGGCGCCTTCATCCCTGCCACAGTCAAGGTGGAACTCGCCCTGCTGAAATCGCCCGGCACCGCCGGAAAGGCTTTACGCCGCCGGATATGGGACGACGACATCGACCTGCCGACTATCCCCGAAAACGATTTTCGCAAGGATTTTCCGATCGACGCCTATTACAACGACTCGAACCCCTATCAGTACGACGTCCTTCAGACCGTCGCTGACTATACCATCGCAACGGCTGACAATAAAAAGTTGGATTTTTCGGCGCTGAAGCGTTCGGGGCATTACAGACTGAAGCTGACGGCCGACAACCATCAGGGCGTTGTGGCGGACTATGTGTGTTATTTCTATTTTTCGGTCAACAAACCGGAGGCGATCGCCAATATGAGCCAGTGGCTGACACAGGTGAACACGAAAGGCGAACCGGGCGAGCAGGCGGAGTTCCTGGTCGCCGGCGGCGACAAAGAATCATCCGTTTACTTCGAAGTGATCCACCAATCGAAAGTCGTGGAAGCAAAATGGATCAAGACGGGCATGATCCCCCAAAAAGTAACATTCCCCATTCAGGAAGCACATCGCGGCGGGTTTGCCGTTCAGATCAGCATGGTACAAAATAACCGCATTTATTCCAGCCTGTCGCCAGTCAATGTGCCTTTTACCAACAAGGAACTAAACGTCCAGTTAGCCACTTTCCGCAACCAGCTGCTGCCGGGCGAAAGCGAGACATGGACGATGCAGGTAAGTAACCGCAAAGGCGAAAAGGAAATGGCTGAAATCGTCGCGTCGCTGTACGATGCCTCCCTTGATGCCCTGAATCCACATGACTGGAGCGTTGTCGGGATTTATCCGACGGGGTTGTACAGCTATTTATATCAATGGAACAAGGCAGCCATTCAGCGCCTGTCCCAACAATTGTTCGTAAACCGGACACAGATCAATTATTTCCTGCCCAACTTGGTGAACGGGAAAAGCTACGCGGACATCAACTGGTTTGACGCAACGTATCGAATGGCGTTTGAGGCCTATCGTCCGATGATGATGCGCAGCATGGTAGCCGCCGCGCCCGGAAATATAGTTTATGAATCAATGGCTGATTATGAAGTTAATGCAAGCGGAGAATACCGTCGTTTTTCCGTTAATGAACCAACGTCAAATGGTGACGTAATAGAATTAGTAAATAACACCGGCGCTGAAACTCCACCGACAGAAATGGACTTGACTGCTGTCGCGACACGCACAAACTTCAACGAAACAGCCTTTTTCTATCCTGCGCTGCGCACGAATAAAAACGGGGAAGTATTGATTGAATTTACCATGCCGGAAGCGCTTACGCGCTGGAAACTGCTGAGCGTCGCACATACGCGCGACTTCAAGATCGGGGAATACACCAACGAACTGATCACGCAAAAGCAGGTGGCCATCAGCGCCAACCCGCCACGCTTTTTCCGCGAGAACGACGTCATCGAACTGACGGCGAAAGTGAACAACCTGACCGAATCCGACCTGACCGGGCAAGCCTTGCTACGCCTGTACGACGCCGTGACCATGGAGCCTGTTCGCGTCATTGCATCTCCTTCTTCCGTCATTGCATCTCCTTCTTCCGTCATTGCGAGGAACGAAGCAATCCAGCAATCCGAAAGCACACAGCCCTTCGACGTCAAGACAGGCGGCAGTGTCGGCCTCCGCTGGAGACTGATCATCCCCGAAGGCATCCAGGCCATCACCTATAAAATCACGGCGCAAGCCGGCACACATACCGACGGCGAGGAAAAGACCGTCCCCGTACTGACCAATTCCATGCTCGTCACCGAAACGCTCCCGTTCAGCGTCCGCGCCGGAAAGGAAAAATCGCTCACGTTTACCAGATTGGTCAACAACACGTCAACAACGCTCCGCCACCATAGCCTGACGCTGGAATACACCTCCGCGCCCGCATGGTATGCCGTGCAAGCCATGCCCTACATCATGGAATATCCCTACGAGTGCGCCGAGCAATCCTTCTCGCGTTATTATGCCAACTCGCTTGCTACGACGATAGTCAACAAAACGCCACGTATCCAGCAAATATTCAACTTGTGGAACATGCAGGAAAGCCAGGCTCTGCTGTCGAACTTGGAAAAAAATCAGGAACTGAAACAGGTCATGCTCGAAGAAACACCCTGGGTCGTGCAGGCGAAGAACGAAAGCGAGCGCAAGAAGCGCATCGGCTTGCTGTTCGACCTGAACCGCATGAGCGCCGAGATGAACCGCGCCTTCGCCAAATTCAGCAAGGCGCAAAACGGCGACGGCGGCTTCCCCTGGTTCGAAGGCAACCCCTCCAACCGGTATATCACGCAGCATATTATAGCCGGCCTGGCGCACCTGCAAAAACTTGGCGCCCTGCCCGACAAACACGCCGATGAAGCGCAAACGATCGTGGAAAAAGGACTCGGTTACCTTGACAACTGTATCGAAAACGATTACGACAAGTTAGTCAAACAGAAATCCGACCTCGAAAAACAACACATCGGCTCCTCCCAGCTGCATTACCTCTATGCGTGCAGTTTCAGCGCTCATCGACCGGAAGGGAAACACAAGACATCCTTCGACTACTACCTGCTTCAGGCCGGTAAATACTGGGGAAACTTCTCGACCTACGACAAGGCGCTTGCCGCGCTGGTGCTTCACCGGTACAACCAGCCTGAAAAAGCGAAGGCGATCATCCGCTCACTGAAAGAGCATGCACAACAGTCGGACGAAATGGGCATGTACTGGAAAGACAACGTAGCCGGTTACTTCTGGTATCAGGCGCCCATCGAAACACAGGCGATGCTCATTGAGGCGTTCAACGAAGTAACGCATGACGGGGCGGCTGTCGAAGAGATGAAGATATGGCTGCTTCGCAACAAGCAGACAAACGACTGGAAGACGACCAAGGCCACCTCCGAAGCCGTCTACGCTCTGCTGATGACTGGCGGGAGCCTGTTGGACGAATCGAAGTTGTTGGAAGTTGAGCTTACAGGCAAGCCCTTGCAGGAAGTCGCCATCGACCCCATCAAGCCCGAACCCGGCACAGGCTATGTCAAAACAAGCTGGCCAGGCAGCGACGTCACGCCACAGATGGGACGGTTGAAAGTTAAAAACCCGAACAGCAAAGGCATTGCCTGGGGCGGCATGTACTGGCAGTATTTCGAGCAGCTTGACAAGATCACATCTGCCGAAACCAACCTGCGCATGAACAAGCAGTTGTTCCTGCGCACGCTGACCGACAAGGGCGAAGTATTGCAGCCCATCGACGCGACCAACCGCCTGAAAGTGGGCGATCTGGTGCGCGTCCGCATGGAACTGCGCGCCGACCGCGATTATGAGTACGTCCATCTGAAAGACATGCGCGCATCCGGCTTTGAACCGGTAAGCACCGTCTCGGGCCACCGCTATCAGGACGGTCTGTTCTATTACGAAAGTGTGAAAGACGCCTCGACCAACTTCTTTATCACCCACCTGTATAAAGGCACCTACGTTTTTGAGTACGACCTGCGCGTAACACATGCAGGCAGTTTTTCAAACGGCGTCACCACGTTCCAGTGCATGTATGCACCCGAGTTCAGCGCCCATAGTGAAGGGATTCGCGTGTCGGCCGAGTGATGGGCGATTAATCTTTTATTACTTCATAATCAACATATTCGCCTTCATTCTTTGAGAAAAACTTCTTCTTTTTAGGAGGCTTCTGTGTATGCGAAGAAGTGTTTCGGCTCGCTTGCGACGCACGATTCTGCTGCGTTTTACTTCCGAATAGAAATCTCAAAAGCGAACGCAACAAATATGGAATAATAAAAAATAAAACAAATAATCCTGCGAATAACTTCATCATACCTTTCAACTTTAATCGCTGGCAAAGATAGCGAAAGTCGAGCGATATACAAAATTTGCTCGCAAATTTTTATATGCTTCCCTTCGGAAAGCGACACATTGATAATTTTGTTAAGGCACGTTCCGAGCGAAGCTATCTTCTGTTTCTGACAAAAGAAAAAAAATTTTCAATTCTCAATTCTCAATTCTCAATTATTTATGTTATCTTTACGCCCGAATTCACCATCATTTGAAGATGATCGATTCTCAAACAATATAAAAACCAAGATATTATGAACGAAGACCCCTATCCGAGTTGCAGAAAAAACAACAAAACGAGAGTGACTAACTACCCGTAGGGATGCCTTTTTCGGTTTCCTTGCGGAAAAAATTGTAAGGAGACCAAACTATGAATGAAATCAAAGACTTTTTAAAACAACTTATCAGCGATAAAAGCTGGAAGGCGCTCAAACAGGAGCTTAACAATCTGGAGCCGTTCCAGATAGCCGATCTGATCGAATCGCTTCCGAAGCAGGAAAAAATCCTGCTGTTCCGTATCCTGTCGCGTTCGTCGGCCAAGGAGATATTCCAGCACCTGTCGTTCGAGGAACAGGAAGACATCATCGACGGCATTGCCGGGAACGTACACCGACTGGCCGAGTTGCTGAACGACTTGGACCCTGACGACCGTACCGCGTTTTTTGAAGAACTGCCCGGCGGGCTGAGCCAGCGACTGTTGCAGGTGATGTCGGTCGAGGAACGCAAGACTGCACTGCAACTCTTAGGCTATCCCAAGGATTCGATCGGACGGTTGATGACCCCCGAATATGTAGCGATCAAGCCCCATTTCACGGTACAGCAGGCATTGGAGCATATCCGTAAATTCGGACGCGATTCGGAAACGCTCAATGTGATCTATATCGTTGACAGCCAATGGAAGCTGATTGACGATATACGCATCAAGGAAATCATTCTGGCATCGCCCGAACAAAAAATATCCGAAATCAGCGACACGCGCTTCGTCTCGTTGAACGCTTATGACGATGAGGAGATGGCGGTGCAAATCTTTCAGGACCATGACCGGGTGGCTTTGCCCGTAACCGATACCGACGGTACGCTGTTGGGTATCGTCACGGTCGACGACGTGATGGATGTGATCGAACAGGAGGCGACCGAAGACTTTCAGAAGTTCGGCGGCACGGAGGGGCTCGACTTATCGTACACCAAAACTTCGCTGTTTGAAATGATAAAAAAACGTTCTGGATGGCTCGTTCTCCTGTTTCTTGGCGAGATGCTTACCGCTTCTGCGATGGGTTTCTTCGAGCAGGAGATAGAGAAAGCCGTCGTGCTGGCTTTATTTGTGCCGCTGATTATTTCAAGCGGCGGCAATTCGGGCTCGCAAGCGGCCAGTCTTATCATCCGTTCCCTCGCGCTGGGGGAACTGACGTTGAGAAACTGGTGGTATGTCATGCGAAAGGAGATATTCTCGGGCTTGTCGTTGGGCTCCATCTTGGGAATCATCGGTTTTTTCAGGATATTTGTCTGGCAAATGACTGGTTTTTACAACTACGGCGAATACTGGATGTGGATCGGCATAAGCGTAGCGTTTTCGCTGATATTGGTCGTGCTCTGGGGCACCCTGACGGGGTCGATGATCCCTTTCATCCTGAAAAAAGTCGGCCTCGACCCCGCAACGGCTTCTGCACCCTTTGTGGCTACGCTCGTCGATGTGACAGGGCTCATCATCTTTTTCACCGTTGCCGCCATGCTGCTGGGAGGCAAGTTGCTTTGACGCGCCCGCCACCTCTCTTAATTCCTAATTCCTAATTCCTAATTGCCTCAAATGCTCAGTAGCTGCTTAATACTTTGCGCGCATTAGCAACGTCGTCGGTGGCGTTTCCGGTCCAAATCTTCTCGGCTGCAAACAGCGAAACGGCAGCTTCCAACTTTTTGAGCTTTGCAACCTCTTTTCTATCCGTAAATTCCTCACGCAAAATCCGTATCTTCTCATAGTCCTGAAACCCTTCCACCAAGCGTTCCATGCGAATACTGCTATAGCCGAATGGATATACAAGGTAGCAATCGCCTGCCGCCCACGAACGATAACGCGAATCGCGGAAAGGGTCTAAGGTCCAGCTGTTGTATGCCCATCGCAAATAACCGTCGTAATTACCTTGGGCTGCATGCCAGCCTATCCATGTGGCTTCGGCAGGAGGCGAAAAGGTGAAAGTATTGGGTCGGGCTTCAGCGCAGCAAGTATAATATGCGCTTATTTTTCCGGCTTTCTCGCGGTTTTGCTTCGTGTCTTCCGGAAAATTATGATTGAAAGCCAAGCAATAATCGTATATATCCTGTTCTATTTCGGGATAATAATTGCCGGCAAGCGTGATCTTGTAGTTGGCGTCGGCTTTGCGAATCACTTTGATCGCCGCCTGCATGGCTTCCATTTTGCGCTCGTCCATCGCGATGGTGGTGCGTTCAAACCATCCTTTTTGGCGCAAATGCCGTGCGAAGTCTTTCAGGAACGTACCCCAGTATTCTTCGTAAGCGGCATCGCCGGGCTGCGCTTCGACAAACTGGAGGCGGTTCGTGGCCTGATCGAAGTAATCAAATGTCAATGCCCACGGTACCAGCGTGTAGCAGTTGATTTGCCGGTCGATGCCCACGCTCATCATGAACTCGACCCACTTGTCGAAGACGGTATAGTCGTACGACCAGGTCCCGTCAATCTTTTTCATCTTTGAAATCATGCTTTCGAAGTGGTCTTGCGTCTGCCCGGCCCAAGGCCTGTGCATGATCGTCGTGGTGATCACCTTCTGCCCTGCATCCGCCAATCGCTTCATCACGGGACGCATGGCCTCAAAATGCGCTTCGCTCCACAAGGGCACTTGATGATAACGTGCGGCTGCATACGGATTTTGCCACAAATCCAAATGAAGAGCCCATGCGGCAGGCAATGGCAAAACACGTTCCGAAACCTGCACTTCCATGTTCAGTTTCAGGTCGTTAAATCCTTTCCCCGTAACGGTGAGCGTGCCTTTGTAAACGCCGGATTTGACCGTTTGCGGCACCCATACCTGCACCCAGAGCGGTTGCGCCGTACGGGCTTTGATTGCTTTCAACTCACTTTTATACAACACGTCCGCGACCATCGACGAATCCCAATCCGCCTTGTTTTCGCGATTACTGCAAGCGCCGCGACCGTCTTTGTTCAGTTCGTCGGTCATCACATAACGAACGAACGAAGGACTGATCACCGACGACGGGATCGTCGATTGTCCCGACCTTAAATCGCTCACGGTGATACGGACGTCCGACAGATCTGTTTTCGTCCAGACCACTGCCTGCGCGTTCACGCGCTCCCCTTTCCAGGCCTTGGCTTTCCACGTGTCGTTCTGGTTCATGACCGGCACATCTAATTTTTTGTATCGCATATCCGTACTGCCCCAGCTTATCTGGGGGGTAGCAGGCAGTTTGTTCCAGACAGCTGCGTCGTCGAAGGGTTTGGTATCCGTCAATTCGGAATAATCATCCGTCGTTTGTGCAAAGCTTGCAAAACAACAGAGAAGGCAACATGTAGTGATAATAGCGCGTTTCATCATTTGAACAGTTTAAAAAATTTAGGTGCAAATATAGCGATTTTATCCGGGTTCTCGGATAAAATCGCTATATTTGCAGGTTACATTATATATAATGACTCGAAACAAGACATTTTTTTTACTTTTATCGGGGGGTATGCTGCTCGTTTTGTGGCTGGCAAACCTGATGTACGGCGCCGTATCCATCCCGGCGAGCGAAGTGTTCAACATTCTGTTCGGAAACGGTAGCGAAAAGGCGGCGTGGCATCACATCGTCGTTCAATCCCGACTGCCACAAGCCATTACTGCCTTGCTGGCGGGCGCTTCGCTGGCCGCCGCCGGTCTGATGCTGCAGACGCTTTTCAGAAATCCGCTGGCCGGCCCTTCCATTCTTGGCATCAGCGACGGCGCCAGTCTGGGCGTCGCTTTGGTCATGCTTTTATTCGGCCAGTCATTCCAGCTGTTTTCGACTTTTTCCATCAGCGGTTCCATGGCCTTGGTCGTTGCGGCATTTGCAGGGGCCTGCCTCATTCTGGGCGTTATCGTCTATTTTTCGACGAAGGTGACAAGCGCCGTGATGCTGCTGATCATCGGAATCATGATCGGATACCTTGCTTCGTCGGCGATTACCATCCTCAACTATTATTCGACAGCCGACCGGGTGCACGGTTATGTTATCTGGGGGATGGGTAATTTTTCGGGCGTCTCGCTTGAGCGGCTCCCTTTTTTTATTTTTTGTTCCCTCCTCGGCCTGTGCTTCGCGCTGTTGCTGATCAAACCGCTCAACGCCCTGCTCCTTGGCGAGATGTATGCCTCCAACTTAGGCGTAAAAGTGCGACGCACACGCGTTCTTATCCTGCTCTGTACCGGGCTGTTGACCGCCACCGTGACGGCTTATTGCGGCCCGATCTCGTTCATTGGTCTGGCCGTCCCGCATATAGCACGCCTCGCGCTTGGCTCCTCGAATCATACCATCATCTTGCCGGCAACGATTTTGGCCGGCGCCTGTGTCGCCCTCTTGTGCAACATGCTTACGGTGCTGCCGGGTATTGAAGGCGTACTGCCGATCAACGCCATCACGCCCGTGGTCGGCGCTCCCGTCATCATCTATGTGATTATCAACAGAAAAAACATCCCCTATTTCAATTGAACATGCCCCATACGCCCGTCATCGAATCGTCCGGTCTCGTCATCGGATACAAGCAGAAAAACAATCGGAAGACCGTGGTGCACGATTCGCTGCAGCTTCGGCTTTTTGCAGGCGGGCTGACCGGTTTGCTGGGGCCGAACGGCGCCGGCAAATCAACCTTACTCCGTACGGTCTGTGGATTTCAACCGGCCCTTGCGGGGAAAGTGTACTTGAACGACCGGCTGTTATCCGATTATTCACAAACCGCGCTTTCGCGTATGATCGGGGTCGTCTTAACGGAAAAAACAAATGTGGGAGGCCTTACTGTCAACGAAATAGTTTCGCTTGGACGCCAGCCGTACACCGGATTTTTCGGCGTCCTGAAGCCGGAAGACAAGCAGGTTGTGAACGCATCCTTACTGGCGGTAGGCATGATGCCGCTGGCCGACCGCCCCGTGTCGGAACTGTCCGACGGAGAGCGTCAAAAAACGATGATTGCCAAAGCACTGGCACAACAGTGTCCGGTGATTGTACTGGACGAGCCAACCGCCTATCTCGATGTGGCAAGCCGCATCGAAGTCATGTCGCTGTTGCGCCGTCTGGCTGTGGAACAACAGAAAGCCATCCTCCTGTCGACACACGATCTGGAACTCGCGATACAAATGTGCGACTGCCTGTGGCTGCTCGACTCCAAACACGACATGGTCAGCGGAGCGCCCGAAGACCTTATTTTGGACGGCACGTTCGCGACGTTCATCAACAGGGACGGCATCTCTTTTGATGCCTCGACAGGTAAACTGACTGCCGACCGGCCCACCTTCCCAATCGCCGTCGAGGGCGATCCCGATACGGTCTATTGGCTATGTAACGCACTATTGCGCAACGGCTTCAGGCCATCTGCCGAGAACGCAGCGCATGGCCGAATCTATTGCCACAGTCCCCGCCGGATGTCTTTCTTCCTATCCGGCAATATCGAGCACAAAGCAAGCAGCATTGCGGAAATCATCGCACTCGCAAACAGGCACGAATCCGTGCTGAAATCACCCTATTAGCCCTGAATCCCCCCCGCTCACCCGATGGGGTGAGCGGAGAGGTAGGCAGTCTGCCGCAATCATTTTTTGTTGTCGCCGAACGATATGTTCTTCTTCAGCGATGGATCGCAGTCAATCTCTTTAGTTATTTTCGTAAAATCATTCCCGACAACAGAAATGTTCTTGCACTGTTCGCCGACAGCCTGCAGGAACAGGGGTATCGTCGTTTGTGGCACGCGAAAACCGGAAATAATCATGTCGGACGACTGTATGAGCCGTATCAAAGGCTGCTCGCCCGAAGGACGTGAAGCCTGAAAATTGTTCAGCCATACATTTTGGACGTCGTCGAACACAAAGGCGGGACGCGCATCGGGCTGCAGGGTGTAACACTGGAAGTTTTCGACGGTCAGGTTACGCACATGCCGCACGTACAGCCCGTACGCGGGGAGCGTATGCCCGAACATCCGGTTTTCGGGATAGCCTTTTTCATTTTCCGGAACCGGACGGGTCACGTCGTCTTCACCGGCGCCGCCGGTATAGTAAAACACCATGTCGCGGATGGTTACGTTTTCGACCTGGTGCCCCGGTATGCCGGTAACGGACGAAGTGATCAGGCTGGCATTGTAGGCGGTGATGCCCGAAATGATGATGTTGCGCAGCGAGCCGGCCGACTTACGGCTTCCCAGTCGGATGAACAGCGGCGTCTGTATGTCGCGCATCGTGATGTTGCTGATCACGATCTGGTCCATGAAACCGCCGTCGACCACTTCGAGCGCGATGCCCGAAATGACGGTCGTATCACCCGTCACGCCCCGAATGGTGCCTTTCCAGTTGCGGATGTTGCTTTCCGAAGCCTTGTGTATCACACAGTTGCTGATGGCGATATTGCGGAATCCGGCATTGGACGCCGTCCCGAACTTGATGGCATTGCAGTTCGACGACAGGATACAGTTGGTCACGACCACATGCTCGACATCGAAATCGGAATAGTCGCTTTTGAAACAAAGCGCATCGTCGTCGCAGTCGATCCGGCAATCGGAGACCAGCACGTTTTTGCTGTCGATGTCCAAGCCGTCGTTGTTGAAGTTTCCGTGCGCATAAATCGAGACCCCCTGCACCTTTACGCCGTCGCAGCGTGCCATGCGGAACGTCCATACGGCCGAATTTTTGAGCGTGACGTCTTTCACGACCATGTTGCGGCAGCCGGAAAAGTGAAGCAGGTAAGGTCGGGCGCCCTTGTTGTCGCCAAACTGGAAGTTTTTATGGTCGCCCTGTCCGTCAATCGTTCCACTGCCTGTAATGGAGGCGTTCTCAATATCCTCCGCCACGACAAAACCTCTTTTAGCATAATCGTCGGGGTTGACGCTACCCTGAATGACGGTATTGGGATGAAGCTGCAGGTGAACGTTCGACCGCAGGAAAATGGTACTGCTCACAAACGTACCGGCGGGCACATACACATAGCCCCCGCCATCGGCAGCACATTGATCAATCGCCTTTTGAATAAACGGCGCGTTATTGACGGCATTGGCGCTGGCGCCAAAATCAAGAATACTGACGTCAGCCGCATAGCCTGCGATGATGTTGATGGAGACAAGTATCCCCAGCAGGAATGATCGTTTCATAAGTTTCGCGGTTTTTTATCCGGTTTTACGGGAATGTTTACTTTCAGTCCGTTCCATGCGGCGTCCAAAACGCCATCTTTCACCGTGTATTTCACACTTTCCTGCGGGCACTTCTCGCCGGCAGCCGTCAGGCAGAAAGAGAATCCCAGCGCGGCATGGTCCATGCCCGTCAGGTCGATCTCCTTTTCTTCGCCGGCATACAGTACAAAATCGATCCAGGCGGCTTTCTCGTCGCTTCCCTTCTCCCAGTATCCCTTGTGCTTGCCAAACACGGCGTGATACAGGCAAAGGTTAAACTGCAGGCCGTCAATGGTAAAACTGACGGGCGCGTCGTCTTTTGACGGGAGCGCCAGTTGGCCGACGTCGACATTGCCAAACTCGAAGCGCAGGCGCAGGTCTTTGGCCATGAACTTGCCGTCTTCCAGCACGTCGATGCTGATGTGCTTGTCGCCGCCGTTGGTAGCAAAATTGATACCCGACAGTACGGTGTTGTCCTTTTGTTCGCTAAACCAGGTAGCGGCGCTCAGGTCATACAGTTCGTGGAGCACGCGCACTTGCAGGTAGGACGGTTTTACGACCGAACCCCAGTAGGCAAGGAACGGGCGGCGCTGGTTCCACAGGCTCGACCGGTTGACCGACGAAAGGGCGTACGGCGTGGTCAGGTAACACGTCCCGATGATTTGCGGCTCAACATTTTCAAAAACATCTTTCTGTACGCGCGGATAGGTCGGCGTCAGAAAATACGGCATCAGCTGTTCCGGGATACGGTGTTTGATCTTCACGTCGGCGCGTTCGTCCTTAACGCCCAGTTCAATCCTGCCGTCGGAAGCGCTGTTGAAGATTCCGTAGACCGACGGTCGCAGCAGGGTGCTGTACGAACGGCTGTGCGGGCCTGCCCACTGGGCCGAAGGCTTGTGGTAATGCTTGGCAATGATGTCCCAGCCAATCGTATACAGGATATCGATGATTTTAGCGGCTTCGGGTTCCACGATATGGCGTTTCATCCTGTCGAGCTCGTCGAGCGCGGTGAAGGTATAGGTCGGACTGTTGTATTCCGTAAAGCCGTTCTTTTCGACCGTATGGTCATAAAACCTTTTCAGACGGGTCGTGGCATATACTTTCAGATCGGGGATGTCAAAAAGGTGCGAGACGACATACGTCACGTACGTCCCCATGATGGCGATATTGGTATATCCCATGCCGACGTTTCGTTTTTCGATCGACCGGGCGGCGAGAATGATGGCGTTTTCAATTTTTTTCAACAGGTCGGCCGGTATCTCATCCTTGTGACCCATGTAGATGTCGAGCAGCGACACCGCATTGAAATCCGCCCAGTTATAGTCGATGGGCGCTTTTTTGGTGGCCAAGGGTTCTTCCTCGTAATAAGGCCACACCCCGCACGATTTCGAGTTTGGGTCGGTATCCTGCAGCGAGATGGTCTTTTCGATCACATCAAACGCCCTTTGCCGGTATTGCGGATCGCCCAGATCGAGCAAAGACACGGCATACGAAAACGACCCGCGCACCTGATGGAACGTGCCGCTTTGCGCATCGGTATGGTAGTTCCATCCGTTCAAGACGGAGGTAAGCATCTTACCTGCCGGATCGTAACGCTCCTCCTGCCGTTCAACCGATTTGCGGATGACCTGCTTCTCTTCGTCCGTCAATTTTACCGGTGCGTAGGTGATGATGCCGTCGTTGTACACCTTGGGGGCGTTCGTACACGCAACGAGCAAAAGTGCGACAGCTATTAATACAATATTTTTCATAATTCAGTCGTAATGATCATTAATAACCGGGGTTCTGCCACAGGATGTCGGTATCGTTATACCTGTCCAACTGGTCCTTGGGTATTTGGAACAATACCTGATGCGGCGCCATGGTATAAGGAATGCTTCCCGATATTTTAGGCTCGTCGGGGTGCTGGAAATATTCGTTCATAACACGTACGGCATCGCCCCAGCGTATCAGGTCGATCCACCGCAAGCCTTCCCAGGCAAATTCCACGCGGCGTTCCTGCTTGATGGCGTCCCTGAACTTAGCCTGGTCGTTCACCACGGCGGGGTCCAACGGCGGCAGATCACCCCTCGCCCTTACCTCGTTGATGATCCTGAAAGCATCGCCGCTGGCATTATAGCCTTCTTCGTTCAACACTTCGGCATACATCATTTCGACATCCGTATAACGGAGGACATTGTAGTTAATAGCCCAGTCGTGCTGCTGCAGCGGCGTATACGTAACATAATTAATAAATTTGGTACACCACCACGAAACCGTATCCAGACCGCCGGTAAGCTCTACATTGGTGACAGCTGTGACGTCGAGCCGCGTATCGCCCGGCTCGAACGCCTCAATCAAGCTTAGCGACACCCGCGTGGCCGTATTGTATCCGGCAAAAGGCATGTAGGGATTCACCGTCGGAAGTCCCTGCGGGAACGCGCTTGTCGGGTATTGCGTGCCTTTACCCTGCAAGCCGCCGGCGAATTGGATGGCCCATACCCGTTCGGGGCCGTTGTTGTCCTTGTCCGAAAAACAATGTACAAATTCAGGTTCCTTGCGGTATTTTCCCGAATTGATAACGGCCGACAAATAGGGCTTGGCGGCCGAAAAGTCACTGCGGAACAGATACAAACGCGCCAGCATGCCTGCGGCGGCATATTTGGTGATCCGTCCGAGATTGGCGCCCGTCCATTCTTCGGGGAGCAGATCGTATGCCTTTTTGTAATCGGCAATGGCGAAATCCAGCGTTTCCTCTTTCGTGCTTCTTTTGATGGTACGGATTTCTTCGACCGACACTTCCGTGTCGTACAAAGGCATGCCGCCAAATTGCCAGCACAGGCTCCAATAGGCGTACGCGCGGAAGAAGAGCGCCTCGCCCTTGATGTAATCCTTCATGTTGGCGTTCACAAATTCGCCATCATCAATCTTGTCTAAGATCAAGTTCGAAAAACTGATGACTTTAAAAAATTCCTTCCATCCGGTGAGGAGAAAGGTGACGTCCACATTGTTTTCCGTAAATGACGTAAATCCGTAGGTATAGTCACCGCCAATGCGGCTGTCGTCGGCGCGCAAGACCACACGGCTGCACCAGCCGGCATGGTCGCTGTACAATCGCATGTTGCGCGAGTAGACTCCAGAAATGGCCTGGTTGAAATCCTTTTCACTTTTATACTTGCTGTCGGTGTTATAATCGGATAAGGGTGTTTCCGTCAGGAAACCTTCACATGCCATAAACGAAACACTGCACAGCAATACGAGCAAATATTGAAATATCTTTTTCATGTTCATGATTATTTAAAAATTAACATTAATACCCATCACAAATTTTTTCGCCACCGGATAGGCAAGATAGTCGACGCCCAGCCTGTTTGAATTTGTAAATTCCCCGTTGGCTTCCGGCGTATGCCAGGGGTATTTGTTCCAGTTTATCAGGTTATCGGCCGAAACATACACCCTGGCGCTCTTAATGAAAACCTTTTCCAGCAGGTTGCGCGGCAGGTTGTATGCAAAGTTGATGTTTTTGACTTTCAGGAAAGTGGTGCTGTAGATGCGTCGGTCGTCGTTGTTTTGCCAGCGGTTGCTGCCGAAGAGATAGGGCGTTTTTCCGTCCCACGACATGTCGATTCCATAGTCGGGGATGGGATTGCCCCTTCCCTGATATTGCACTTCGTAGTCAGGCTTATACGAGTGGAGCCAGCGCGATGTGGTTCGGTTGGCGCCCGTGCCGCCGGTGTCGAAGGTGCGTTGGCCGAGGAACATGATATACCCCCCAAACTGACCCTGCAGCAGCACGCTCAATTCAAAATTCTTATACGCAAAATGGTTGGTGATGCCATATCCCAGGTCGGGCAGGTTGTTGCCCCAGGGCACCAGGTCGTTTCCGTCAATTTTACCGTCGTTGTTTGAATCCACATATTTCACGGTATACGGCTCCTGCCCTGCCCAGACGGGGACGTTCCAGTTATAGCTGCCATCCGCATTGCGCGTATAGTCCTTTTCCGTGAGCAGGCCATCGGTACGGTATACATAAAACTGGCTGATGGGCCCGCCAACCTGTGTCACAAACTGGCCGTCCCACGATGTATCGTATATCGGCGCGTCGTTATCGCCCATTTTTAATACCTTGTTGCGGTTCCGGGAGAGGTTGAGGGAGGTCGACCATTTGAATTCGCCGGTCATGTTAAAACTGGTAATATCAATTTCCCACCCTTTATTTTCAACTTGCCCCATGTTGGCTCTGTAGCTGTCGAAACCGCTGGTACTGGGAACGGGCACGTTAAACAACAAATTATTAGTCGTGTTCACGTAATAATCAACATTGAGCTGTACCCTGTTATTGAATGTGGAAAGGTCAAAACCGACGTCGAACGTACTGTTACTTTCCCATTGCAGGTTGTCGTTCCTCATTCTTCCCGGCACATACCCCGCCACGATCGTGCCGTTCCAGACGCCATTCTCGGTTGACGTTGTCGGAATATAATCATAGTTGCCGATTCGGTCATTCCCTGCCAAGCCCCAGGCCCCGCGAATTTTTAACAGCGAAATCCATTCAACATCCTTTAAGAATGATTCTTCGCTGATTTTCCAGCCTGCCGAAACCGAAGGGAAGACGCCCCACTTTTTGTTGGCGCCAAAGCGCGACGAGCCGTCGCGGCGCAGACTGGCGTTCAACAGGTAACGGTCCAAGTAAGTATACGATACACGTCCGAAGAAGGAAACCGTTCTGTACCTGCTCATACCCGTTTGAGCAGTGGTAGGCGTCGTGGCCACATTCAGGGTTTCTATTTCTTCCGTAGGCCAGCCGGTTGCCACGGCTCGAATATAATACGAATCATTCGATTCGGCGCTTTGCCCCAGCATCACGTTGAATTCATGACTTTTAATGGCTTTAGTATAGGTGAGGGTATTCTGGATCGACCACGCCCTCCACCGGTCGGTTCGGCTTTCACCACGCGAAATGGTGCCGTAATCGGCATAGACGACATCTCCGGGCTGGAACCATTGATACACTTGCGTATCGTACGTATAGCTGAACTGGCTGCGGAAAGTCAATCCCTGCAACACATCGACTTCAGCCCATGCGGTCGAAAAAGTCCGTCCCTTGTCTGTCTTTCTCGTGGTGCGTTTCAACTGTTCCAGCGGATTGGCATAATTGCCCAAGCCCGGCACATAGCCCCATGAGTTGGTGTTTTCATTGAGCTGAACAAGGGGCGACATCGTGATGGCATGGTGGTAGGCGCCTTCCTTTTCCGTCGCTTCGGCCTTATCCTGGCTGGAGAACGACGGGGCGATGTTCAATCCGACGCGCATGCGCTTGCCAATGTTCAACGTACCGTTGATTCTGAAATTAAAACGGTTAAAATAGGTATACCTGACCATCCCCTCCTGGTTGAAGTAGCCGCCCGATACATAAATGTTACCCAAGTCGTTGCTTCCGGATGCCGACACCTGATAATTCTGTATGGGCGCATTTTTCAAGACCACATCCTGCCAGTCGACCCCCTGCCGGTTGGGATCGAACCAGATGGCGGGATACTGGTAATTCTCGGGTCGGGACGCAATCGGATCGCTCATGCGCGCCTCCGTGTTCGACCGTAAATAATTCTCATTGCGGTAATAGACGTTATAGGCGCGCCATTCCTCCAAACTCATCATGTCGGGAATCTTGAGGGGGTTTTGCAGGCCGTAGTAGGCGTCCAGGGTGACGGACGGTCGTCCGGCGCCACGCTTTGTTTCGATCAGGATAATGCCGTTGGCGCCCCTTGCGCCATAAATGGCCGAAGCCGAAGCATCCTTCAATATCTGTATGGAGGCCACATCCGAAGGATTGAGGTCGTTCATGTTATCCCGCATCACCCCGTCGATCACATACATCGGGTTGTTGTTTCCGGTGATGGAGTTCATGCCACGGATTCTGATTACGAGGTCTTCGCCCGGAAGCGGATTTGAATCCTTCGCTTCCACGCCCGCCAGCTGTCCGGCAAAGGCGTCGCTCAACTGGGTGATGGGCCGCGCGACAAGCGCATCTTCGCCGATCTTTGAAACCGAACTGGTCAGGTTCGACTTTTTCACTGAACCGTAGCCGATGACGACCACTTCATCAATCAGAAGGGCGTTCTCGACAAGCTGCACGTCGATTGTCGTACGGTTGCCAACCGTCATTTCTTTTGGGGTGTACCCTACATACGAAAAGACCAATACGGATTCGCTTGAAGGCGCATTGATCGAATAAGAGCCATCCACATCGGTGATAACGCCTATCTGCGTTCCCTTCACCTGCACGTTGACGCCCGGCAACGGATCGCCCTGGTCGGTGACTACACCTTTTACAGTGATTCCCTGCTGTGTTACGGTCGATGATACGGGGTATCGCAGGTCATCCGCAAACGTCATCGTTGTAAAGCACAAACACACAATCGACAATAGCATTTGTACCATCGCTTTCGTGTGGATAAAATGTTTAGTTAATGAATAATTTCTCATACAATAGATTATTAAAATTATTAAGTTGGTATTAAATGATTAAATTCCTGACAGGCTCACTGCCTGCAGCGTACAGCAATCATTTGCTGCGGGTATTCGCTCTTTTTTTCATTTTTTCATAGGCAAACAGGTATTGATGGATAATTAGTTCAAGGTCGATAGATACGACAAAAGCCGAACACTGCTTGATGCAATGTCCGGCTTGGAATGATACAAAAAAAATTTTTTTTGGGGGGGGGAATTAGGTTGAAACTCTCTCTCTCTCTCTCTCTCTCTCTCTCTCTCTCTGCAAAGATCGTGCCAAAAATATTTCGTTGCGAACAGCTACCGGCTAAGCCCGGCATGGAGGCGGAGATCATGCGGGTAATCTGGTAGCAAACGCAGCCAATCACGGGTACGCATATTAATAAATGTATGGTATTAACAGAAAAAATCATCATGCTCAAAAGGTCGTTTATGCTCAAAAAAAAAGGTCGTTTAGTCTCAAAAATCAAGCGCAAATATAGTGATTATTTTTTAAAAAAACCGAATTTTAAAAAATAAGGGTGCATTTCAAATTGAAATGCACCCAAAATAATTACATCGTCATTGGTAGATAAACAAAATAATCTCGGATTATTTTGTAGTTTATCCTGCTTGCACTACCTTTGCAGGCAAAAAATTTGAAAAGGTTTAGAGCTATGGAATTATCTATTGATAATAAGGAACTTGACAAATTCCTGATGATAGGAGACAAGGTGTTGGTCAAACCAACCAATCCCCAGGGGAAGACAAAATCGGGCTTGTTGCTCCCTCCAACCGTACAGGAGGGAGAGAAATTACAGACGGGCTATATCATAAAGGTAGGGCCGGGCTTTCCAATGCCCTCGCATACCGATGATTACGAGGTGTGGAAAAAGAAAGAGGACGAAATAAAATATCTTTCGCTGCAGGCAAAGGAAGGCGATCTGGCGGTTTACCTTCAAAGCGCCGGGTTTGAGATACTCATCAACGAGGAGAAATACCTGATCCTGCCCCATTCGTCGGTACTGATGCTGATCCGCGACGAGAAACTGTTCGAGTAAAACTTCCCGCAACTAATTTACAATCAAAAAATACAATTGGAATGAGTAAAATTTTAGAAAAAGAACACTTTTCAGAACTTGTCGTCAAGTTTGTGGTCGAAGCGCCACTGATTGCCCGTTCGCGAAAAGCCGGGCATTTCGTCATCGTGCGCGTCGGTGAAAAGGGTGAACGTATCCCGCTTACCATTGCCGGCGCAGACCCTGCCAAAGGGACGATCGACCTCGTGATTCAGGCTGTCGGCAAATCTACACGAAAAATGTGTCAACTGAACGTCGGCGATTCGTTTACGGATCTTGTCGGACCGCTGGGGCAAGCCACCCATATTGAAAAAGTAGGCACGGTCGTTTGCGCCGGCGGTGGCGTGGGCGTGGCGCCATTGTATCCCATCGTCGAGGCGCTCCACCATGCGGGAAACAAAGTCGTCGTTGTGCTTGCGGCACGCAGCAAAGACTTGATAATCATGGAAAAACAAATGAGTGCCGTCTCTGATGAAGTCGTCGTCATGACCGACGACGGTTCCTACGGAACCAAAGGGCTCGTCACGCACGGCGTCGAAAGCGTCATCAACCGCATGCCTGTTGATTTGTGCGTGACAATCGGGCCTGCCATCATGATGAAATTTGTATCGGCACTGACAAAAAAATACGCCATTCCCACGGTGGCTTCACTCAACACCATCATGGTTGACGGCACGGGGATGTGCGGCGCCTGCCGCGTGACGGTCGACGGTAAAACAAAATTTGTCTGCGTCGACGGCCCGGAGTTTGACGCCCACAAGGTCGATTTTGATGAGATGATGATGCGTCAACGTTCTTATCAATCAATGGAATAACAGCAGAATAATCAATAATTCATTCCTGAATCAAGTTCAGGATGACGTAATAATTCATAAAAAATGGACATAAAAACACGGAGAGCCGAAGCGTGGCGGGAAGCGTTGCGCCAATCGATGAAGAACAAGGAACGCATGGGCATCCCCCGCGTGAAAATGAATGAGTTGGATGCCGAATACCGCAGCCGGTGCAGCGAAGAGGTCAATCTGGGACTAACGGCAGCACAGGCCATGCGCGAAGCACAGCGATGCATTGACTGTCAGTCGCCTTCCTGCATCGAAGGATGCCCTGTAAACATCAATATCCCTTCGTTCGTCAAGAATATCGAAAGGGGCGATTTTGCGGAGGCGGCCAAGATATTGAAGGAAGCCAATGCGCTGCCGGCAGTATGCGGTCGGGTATGCCCGCAGGAAAAACAATGCGAATGTAAATGTATTCATCTGAAAACGAATAAGGAAGCCGTTGCCATCGGTTATCTTGAGCGTTTTGCGGCCGACTGTGAGCGCGAAAGCGGAACGATGTCGGTGCCCGAACTTGCGGCTAACAACGGCATCAGGATTGCGGTAGTCGGCTCCGGGCCTGCCGGCTTGTCGTTTGCAGGCGACATGGCTAAAAGGGGGTATGAGGTGACTGTTTTTGAGGCGTTGCACGAGATTGGCGGCGTACTGAAATACGGCATACCCGAGTTCCGCCTCCCGAATCATATCGTCGATGTGGAAATTGAAACGCTCAAAAAGATGGGCGTCCGCTTTGTTGTCAATTGCATCGTCGGCAAGGCAATCGGTTACCGCGAACTGCTTCAGGAGGGATATAAAGGCATCTTCGTTGCGAGCGGCGCCGGACTGCCGAATTTCATGGGTATCCCGGGCGAAAACCTTATCGGCGTCATGTCGTCGAACGAATACCTGACGCGCGTCAACCTGATGCACGCCGGCGGCGAAGACAGCGATACGCCGGTACTGAAGGGCAAGCACGTCGCGGTCATTGGCGGTGGTAATACAGCCATGGATTCCGTTCGTACCGCCCGTCGTCTGGGCGCCGAGCGGGCGATGATCGTCTATCGCCGCAGCGAAGAAGAGATGCCGGCGCGCATCGAAGAGGTCAAACATGCCAAAGAGGAAGGCATCGAGTTTATGACGCTCCACAATCCCGTTGCATATATTGGCGACGCGGACGGCCATGTCGTCGGGATGCGCGTTCAGCAGATGGAGTTGGGCGAGCCGGATGCGTCGGGACGCCGTCGTCCGGTGCCTGTCAAGGACGCACTGGTCGAAATCGACGTCGACGAGGTCATCGTAAGCGTGGGCGTCTCGCCCAATCCGCTGATACCAAAAGCTTTTGAAGGATTGGACATCAGCAGGTGGGGGACGATTATCGTCGATGAAGACACCATGCGTTCGTCGTTGAACGAAGTATATGCCGGCGGCGACATCGTTCGCGGCGGCGCAACCGTTATTCTGGCCATGGGCGACGGTCGCAAGGCTGCCGCCGCCATGCACGAACAGTTGCAGTGATCAAATCATTCCCGTTTCGTATAGGATTTGGTTCACCTGACGTGTTGCAGCGGCCGAAGCCTTGAACGCCGCCCTTTCCTCGTCGTTGATCGGGAAGTCGACAATCCTTTCGCAACCGTTCTTCCCGAGTACAATCGGAACGCCGATCACCAAGTCGCTTTCGCCATATTCGCCTTCCAACAGGACGGCACAGGCACGGATCAGCTTCTTGTCTTTCAAGATCGCCTCGGCCATGAAGGCAGCCGCAGCGCCGGGCGCAACCCATGCCGATGTGCCGAGCAGCCTCGTCAAGGTAGCGCCCCCGATCTTCGTCGCGGCAATCACTTTGTCCAACTGTTCTTTCGACAAAAGGTGCATGACGGGAACAGCCTTGCAGGTAGCCAACGAGGCTAACGGCACCATGGTCGTGTCGCCATGACCGCCGATAACGTTTGCTTCAATGTCCTTGATATTGACGTCCAACGCCCGGCTGAGGTAATACTTGAAACGCGCGCCGTCGAGCGTGCCTCCCAGCCCTATCACCCTGTTGCGCGGCAAACCGGATATTTTATTTGCCAGGTAACACATCGTATCCATCGGATTACTGACGATGATCAACTTTGCGTTCGGCGAATGTCTCAATGTGTTCTCAACCACATTTTTAACGATGGAGGCATTTACGCCGATCAACTCTTCGCGCGTCATGCCCGGCTTGCGCGGTATGCCCGATGTGATAATGATTATCTCCGAATTTGCAGTGACTTCATAATCGCCCGTGACGCCCGTCACACGCACAAAAATATCCGCCAGCGTGGCGGTTTGCATGATGTCCATCGCTTTGCCTTCGGCCAAGCCTTCCTTGATATCCATTAATATGATATCAGCCGTCACATTACGTTTGGCTAAAACGTCAGCACAGGATGCTCCTACATTTCCTGCGCCGATAATGGTAATTTTTGACATAATTTCATCTTAACTATTGTGTTGTATAAACTTGCAACTGATTTGGAAAAAAAAAGCGTACAAACTTACAACGATTTTTTCGATATTAAAAATTTATCCGCATAATATTTTACCACGACCATCCCTTTTCCTTTCCCCATACATGATTTCTTTTCTTTGCAGTTCAGTCGCTCTTTTATTAAAATTTTAAAAAATGATGCAATTCTTTTGCAAAACCGATTTTTCATTCTACCTTTGCACGGTGGAAAAAATCCCATCGTTTACTAGCTTTATTTCATCGGTAAAAAATTATACATTGAAAAAACTTTTGCATATTTACGGTATTCTTTTCGCATTGATGGCATGCGACAATCAGAATATCTATCAAATAAAAGGACAATTATCCAATTTGGCTGACGACAGCCTGTATGTCGTCTATGCCTCTTCGGCCACGATCCGGATTGATACCGTCACCTGTAATGAAAAGGGCCTCTTCCACACCTTTTGCGAAATAGAGGACGACTTGCAAGACATCACATTTTACTACAACGACCGTTATCAATGGTTTACCGTTTATCCTGAAGTCGGCAAACCGGTTCGGGTCAAAGGCGACGCCAACTATCCGCAGCTATTGCAAATAAAGGGGGGACGCATCAACAACACATTGTCGCGCTTCAAAAAGAAAGCAGCGCCCCTCCTCAAGGAGCTGGCCGACTTGCAAAGGGGCAATGTGTCCTTAGACGTTGAAGAGACGGTGCACCTGTCTACCCTTCAACTCGAATTGCGAAAAAAAGTGCAGGATTTCATTGCGAAAAATCCAAAAGAAGAGGCATCGGCAGTGCTTATCTCCGAATATTTTTCCGACCCCAATGATTTTGAACAAACCGAACGGTTGCTCCTTTCGCTGTCGCCCGAACTGAACAGCTTTTTTCTCGTTGGCAATTTATGGAAAGAGATTGAGAGAGCCTTGACAACCAGCATTGGCGCGCAAGCGCCCAACTTTAAGATTACCAATATAGACGGACAGACCTATACCGTCGATTCGCTTGCCAACAAACATTTTATACTTGCATTCACGGCTTTATGGTGCGATATGTGTCAAACGGAAGTCATGATGCTCGATGAAATTGCAAGCAAGTACACCACGGATTCATTAGAAATATTACTGATATGCCTTGACGACAATCTGGAAGAAATCCGTGAAAGGGTTCGGCAGGACACGATACAATGGAACTTATTTGCAGATTCGGCAGGTCAGGCCATCCAGTTGTTCGATATCTATAATGTGAACTCTTTACCGAAATGCTTTCTCATGGACAAGGACGGAACCATTCTGCTCAACACCATGAACGGAGAAGCACTGAAACAAAAAGTCGACGAAATAATGAAATGATGTCATTAGTAATTAGTAATTAGTAATTAGTAATTAAAAAAGTGTTAGTCAAAACCTTTGCCGCCGCTGTTTCGGGAATAAACGCAACGATCATCACCATCGAAGTCAGTTGCACGAAAGGCATCCAATTTTTTTTAGTGGGATTGCCCGATGTGGCGGTGCGCGAAAGCCACGAGCGCATCATCTCGGCTTTACAAGTCAACGGTTATAAATTTCCAAGAAGCCGCATTGTGATCAATATGGCGCCAGCCGACATCCGCAAGGAGGGCTCGGCCTACGACCTCCCCCTGGCTATCGGCGTGCTGGCTGCGGCAGGCGATATCGATGGCTCGCTTCTTAGTCAATACATGCTGATGGGCGAATTGTCGCTCGACGGGAGCCTGCAACCCATCAAGGGTGCGTTGCCTATCGCCCTGAAAGCCAAGGAAGAAGGGTTCAAAGGATTTATCCTGCCCCGTAAGAACGCGCGCGAGGCAGCCGTCATGGAAAATCTGGAAGTACTGGGGGCCGACAATATCAAGGAGGTAATTGATTTTTTTAGCGGCAAGGCGACAATCGAACGTACCATCGTGAACGCATACGACGAATTTCTATCGCAACACCTCCATTTTGACATTGATTTCTCCGATGTGAAGGGACAGGAAAATGTGAAACGCGCCTTGGAGGTAGCTGCCGCCGGCGGGCATAACATGATTATGATTGGCCCGCCGGGGAGCGGTAAGTCTATGCTGGCCAAGCGGCTGCCGACAATACTTCCACCATTCTCGCTTCAGGAAGCATTGGAAACGACAAAAATACATTCCGTTGCCGGTAAGATTGCCGAACAAACATCGCTGATCGCGCAACGCCCGTTCCGCTCGCCTCACCATACCATTTCAAACGTCGCCATGGTAGGAGGCGGCTCCTTCCCGCAACCGGGCGAAGTAAGTCTGGCACACAACGGCGTGCTGTTCCTCGACGAACTCCCGGAATTCAACCGGAGCGTGCTTGAGGTTTTGCGCCAACCGCTTGAAGACAGGCATATCAACATTTCGAGGGCGCGCTTTTCGGTCGACTATCCGGCAGGGTTCATGCTCGTAGCCTCGATGAACCCGTGTCCGTGCGGCTTCTACAACCACCCTACACGACCCTGTACCTGTCCGCCCGGCGCCGTCCAAAAATACATGGGACGTATCTCCGGCCCGTTGTTAGACCGCATCGACATCCAGATAGAGATCACGCCCGTTCCCTTTGAGAAAATTTCCGAACAAAAACCGTCGGAAACAAGCCACCACATACGCGAACGCGTCATCAAAGCGCGTGAAATACAAAAAAAACGATTCGAATCATATAAAGGCATCCATAGCAACGCTCAAATGGATACCAAGCACCTACATCGTTACGCCGAACCTGCAGTCGCCGGCCTGTCGTTACTAAAAAACGCCATGCAGCGGCTTAACCTTTCCGCACGCGCTTATAACCGTATCCTGAAACTGTCGCGCACCATCGCCGACCTCGAAGCAACGGAAACCATCCAGTCGCACCACCTGGCAGAGGCCATCAATTACCGGAATCTGGACCGCGAAAGCTGGGGTGAATAGCCGTACTAATCAACTTTTTAACTATATTTATTATGACATTGAGACATCTTTTTCCATTATTCTTTTGTGTAGCTTTTGTCGCTTGTACTCAAAACGATCCGCAAACATTGAATTTACGGATAGCCACGTATAACCTTCGTATGGACACGCCTGTCGACAGCATGAACGCCTGGTCCTATCGAAAAGAAAAAATGAAAGCGCTCATTCAGTATCACGATTTCGACATTGTTGGCACACAGGAGGGATTTTTGCACCAGTTGCGCGACTTGTGCGACATGCCGGGATACACGTATTTTGGCGCCGGACGCGATGATGGCTTGTCGGCGGGCGAACATTCGGCCATCGTCTACAAAAAAGACAAATTTCAAATCCTGGAATCGGGCAATTTCTGGCTGAGCGAAACGCCTGATAAACCTGGAAAAGGTTGGGATGCCACCTGCTGCAACCGCATTTGCTCGTGGACAAAATTCAAGGAAGTGGATACTCAACTGGAATTTTACTTTTTCAACGTTCACTTCGACCATCGAGGCGTCGTTGCGCGTCAGGAATCAGGCAAATTGATGAAGCAAAAGATAAAGGAAATATCGCAAAAAACTTCCGTGATCTGTACGGGCGATTTCAATTCAACGCCCGATACCGAACAGATTAAAACCCTCAGCAGCACGTTGAAAGATGCGTACATGGCAAGCAAAATGCCTCCTTACGGCCCCGTAGGTACGTTCAACACCCGTTTTTCGAACCCCATCACCCCGAATCGGATTGATTACATCTTCGTGTGCAGCGACTTCGAAGTATTGAAATACGCCGTGCTTACCGATAACGACAATCAATGGTATCCGTCCGACCACCTGCCGGTTGTCGCCGATCTGGTTTTAAAAGAAACAAATTATAATCATTGAGGTGAAACGTTCCTTGCCAATCATGCCAACCTTGCCAATCATGCGAATCATGCGAATCTTGCCAGTGAAAAAATTTTTAACGCCCTGGTGTGTTTTTTTCTTCGTGTGCTTTCCGGGATGCCACGACCGTATTGCCTTGTCGCCGTCGGTCAACGACTTGGTTTTTGCCGAACTGTCCATGACCTGGGATGAAGGGATGCCGTTAGGCAATGCCATTATCGGGTCGCTTGTCTGGCAAAAGGACAGCTTGTTGCGTATCTCGCTTGATCATGTCGGGCTGTGGGACTTACGCCCGATGGTCAACTACGATTCGTTGCCGGTGCGTAATTTCAAGTGGGTACAGGAGCAGGTTGCCAAAAAAGACTATCGTCCGGTACAGCAAATGTACGATGTGCCTTACGACAGTTCGGCTTTCCCGTCGAAAATACCTGGCGGCGCACTGGAGTTCAGCATGGCAGGATTGGGAGCGGTAGAGACGGTGCATTTGTTTCTGAACGATGCGCTGTGCGAGGTGAAATGGGCGGGTGGCGCCCGCTTGCAGACGTTTGTGCACGCCACAAAAAATGAAGGATGGTTCCGGTTTGAAAATGTGCCTTCCGGGTTCCAGCCGACGCTTGTTCCGCCTGTGTACCAGTCTGCTTCGAGTGGCGTAACAAGCCCGGTGACCGGTCAGGACTTACGCCGATTGGGGTATCCACAGGGCGACGTCGCCCAGCATGGTCAAACGATCGTCTATCATCAGCCCGGCAGCGAGGGTTTCTATTACGACATCGCCGTGAGCTACCGTCAGGCAGGTAAGAACATGGAAGGCGTCTGGACGATCGTGCCGAAACAGGAAGCCGGCGCCCCGACCGGAAATATCGCCGATATTACCGAAAGCGCATTGAGACAGGGCTTTTCGAAGTCGTTCCATACGCATCATGGCTGGTGGAAAGATTACTGGGCAAAATCGTCGGTCGACATCCCCGATCCGGTGTTGACAAAGCAGTACTACAACGAGATGTACAAGTTTGGCTCGGCAGCCCGCAGCTATTCGCCGCCCGTGTCGTTACAGGCCGTATGGACGGCCGACAACGGAAAACTGCCGCCCTGGAAGGGCGACTATCACCACGACCTGAACACGCAACTCAGTTACTGGCCATGCTATGCCGGCAACCGGTTGGAAGAGGGGCTGGGGTACCTCAACTGGCTGTGGGAGACGATGCCCGCCAACCGGCGTTACACGGCTGCCTATTTTGGCGCAGAAGGCCTTGCCGTGCCCGGCGTGGCAACGCTCAAGGGCGAGCCGATGGCCGGTTGGATTCAATATTCGTTTGGCACAACCGTCTCGGCATGGCTGTCACAACATTTTTATCTGCACTGGAAGTATTCGCACGACAGGGATTTCCTGCTGACGCGCGCCTACCCATATATAAAGGAAGTGGCTGTTTTTCTTGACAATATGGCTGTTCGCGATGCGCGCCAGCAACGCAAACTGCCCATCAGCGCCAGTCCCGAAATATACAACAACAGCTTGCAAGCGTGGTTTCACACGACAACCAATTACGATTTGGGATTGATTCGTTTTGTGTACACGGCGGCTGTCGATCTGGCTTCCGAACTGGGCTTGCCGGACGAAGCAGCGCGTTGGCAAGCGATATTGGACGAGTGGCCGGATGTAGACCTCGACGAACAGGGTGCGCTGACTTTTGCATACGGGTTTCCATACAACGAATCGCATCGACATTTTTCAAACATCATGGCTTTTCATCCGCTGGGACTGATCGACTGGAGCAACGGCGAAAGCGATCGGGGCATCATCACGGCAACCATCGACAAATTAGACGAATACGGTCCCGACTACTGGTGCGGTTATTCCTACAGCTGGCTTGGCAATGCGAAAGCCCGTGCCATGGATGGCGAAGGTGCAGCCAAAGCGTTGCGGATTTTTGCGGAGCATTTTTGTTTGCGCAATACCTTTCATGCCAATGGCGACCAGACAAAGCAGGGCTATTCAAAAATGACCTACCGTCCGTTTACGCTGGAAGGCAACATGGCCTTTGCATCGGGCATCCACGAGATGCTGATACAAAGTCACTCCGGCATTATATGGCTCTTTCCCGCCATACCGGCCTCGTGGCAAACGGTTTCGTTCGACCAACTGCGCGCGGAAGGCGCTTTTTTAGTCAGCGGCAAGCTAGTCAATGGAAGCGTAGATTTCGTTCGCATCCTGAGTGAAAAAGGCATCATTTGCCGTTTAGGAAATCCTTGGGGAAGTTCCGACATTCAACTTTTTCGCAACGGGAAACCGGATCGAAGACTGAACGGCGAAATATTGATTTTTGAAACACAGCCAAACGAACAAATTGAACTTGAAAAAATATAACGTTCATGATCAATAAAGAACTCATCAATCCGAAAAGCATCGTGGTTGTCGGGGGTTCCAACAAGACCTCCAAGCCCGGTGGCAACTGTATTCGCAACCTGCTCAATGGCGGTTACAAGGGCGAACTCTATGCAGTGAATCCGAAAGAAACGGAGGTGCAGGGACTTACATGTTATCAAGCAGTATCCGACATACCGCCGACCGATCTTGCCATCATTTCCATACCGTCGGCCCATTGTTTCGACACTATCACGGTACTTGCCAAGGAGAAAGGCGTGAAGGCATTTATCATGTACACCGCCGGCTTCGGGGAAGAGACCGAAGCAGGTGGAGCGCTCGAAAAACAATTGGTCGACGTCATCAACAGCGCCGGCGCAAGCCTGATCGGCCCCAACTGTATCGGTATCCTGAACCGCTATCATCACAGCCTCTTCACGCTTCCCATTCCGGTCATGGACGCGTTCGGCGTCGACATGATTTCAAGTTCGGGCGGGACGGCCATCTTCCTCATGGAATCGGCCATCAAAATGGGACTTCGCTTTAACGCTGTCTGGTCGATCGGGAATGGCGCACAAATAACGGTCGAAGACGTGCTGGAATATATGGACGTCAATTTCAATCCCGAAACGGATTCGAAAATCAAACTCCTTTATATTGAAAGCATCAAAGACCCCGACAAACTGCTGGAACATACCAGTTCGCTCATACGGAAAGGATGCAAGATCGCAGCTATCAAATCGGGGACGTCCGTATCGGGTATGCGCGCCGCCTCGTCGCATACGGGCGCCATGGCCAATGCCGATCTGGCTGTCGAAGCGCTCTTCCGAAAGGCAGGCGTAGTACGCTGTTTCAGTCGCGAGGAACTGGCTACGCTTGGGGCTATATTCACCCTGAAAGAGCTGAAAGGCAAGAACATCGCCATTGTGACCCATGCAGGCGGGCCTGCCGTCATCCTGACGGACGCCCTGTCCAAAGGGGGCATGGAAATACCCAGCCTGTCCGACCATCCATTTGCCAAAGAACTGAAAAGCAAATTATTGCCAGGCACCTCGGTCAGCAATCCGATCGATATATTGGGTACGGGCGAGCCGTCGCACTTGTCGATAGCCATTGACTATTGCGAACAGAAATTCGACGACATCGACGGTATTGCCGTGATCTTCGGCAGTCCGGGACTGACGCGCGTGTATGAAGCCTACGAGGTGCTGGACGAAAAAATGCGCACCTGCAGCAAGCCGATCTTCCCCGTCTTGCCTTCGGTAAGCACGGCATTGGACGAGACCGACTTTTTTGTCAAGAAAGGACACGTCAATTTCAGCGACGAGGGCGGTTTGGCCAACGCCCTGACCAAGATGCTGAAAACGCCCCATCCGTTAGGGTATATCATCGAACTCAAGGGCGTCGATATTCCGTTGATACGCCGTATCATCGACCATATTCCCGAATCGGGATACATCTCGCCGAAATATGTACAGGAACTATTTAGGGCAGCCGGCATCCCCATGGTGGAGGAGCTTGTCGCCGACCAGTGGACAGAGATAAAAACGTTTGCCGAAAAAACCGGTTTCCCGCTCGTCGCCAAAGTTGTTGGGCCAGTACACAAATCGGATATCGGAGGCGTCGTCTTGAACATTCGTTCGACGGAACACCTCGAAATGGAGTTCAGGCGCTTGATGAACATCCCCGAAGCGAAAGCGGTCATGGTGCAGCCCATGCTCAAAGGCATGGAGCTGTTTGCAGGCGCCAAGTACGAAGAGAAATTCGGACATATCGTCCTTTGCGGGCTGGGAGGCATCTTCGTGGAGATATTCAAGGATGTGGCATCGGGCTTGGCTCCGCTTGCCACCGAGGAGGCGCTTTCGATGATCCGTTCCTTGCGAGGCTATCAGGTGTTCGAAGGCGCTCGCGGACAGGCAGGTATTGATGAACGTCAGTTTGCCAAGATCATCGTTCACCTGTCGGCCCTGCTCCGGTTTGCCACAGAGATCAAAGAATTGGACATCAACCCGTTGATAGCTACCCCGAAGGGCATCATTGCCGTTGATGCACGCATAAAAATAGAAAAGTAAAATGGAAGATTTTGACATACGGGAAGAAACAAAGCGCATACCCGAGCGTGACAAGGAATACGAAAACAAGCTGCGCCCGTTGTCGTTTGCCGATTTCAGCGGACAATCCAAAGTAACGGAAAATCTCCGTGTTTTTGTCGCGGCTGCCCGCATGCGCGGCGAGGCGCTCGACCATGTCTTGCTGCACGGCCCGCCCGGACTGGGCAAAACGACGCTGTCGAATATCATTGCCAACGAACTCGGCGTTGGCATCAAGATAACCTCCGGGCCGGTATTGGACAAACCGGGCGACCTGGCCGGCGTGCTTACGTCGCTCGATAAGAACGATGTGCTGTTTATTGATGAAATCCACCGGTTAAGCCCCATTGTGGAAGAGTATCTTTACTCGGCGATGGAAGATTATCGCATCGACATCATGATCGACAAAGGACCCAGCGCGCGTTCGATACAGATCGACCTCTCGCCATTTACGCTGATCGGGGCAACGACACGGAGTGGGCTGCTGACAAGCCCTTTACGTGCCCGTTTCGGCATTAACATGCACTTGGAGTATTACGATGTGGCGACGCTTACCAAAATCGTGCTGCGCAGCGCCCTGATTCTGGGCGTCGGCTGCGAACCGGTCGCGGCGAAAGAAATTGCAGGCCGCAGTCGCGGAACGCCGCGCGTGGCCAATGCGCTGCTGCGCCGCGTGCGCGATTTTGCGCAGGTGAAAGGCAACGGCAACATCGACAAAGCCATCGCCTGCTATGCGCTCGAAGCGCTGAACATCGACCGCTACGGATTAGACCAGATCGACAACAAACTGCTGAATACCATCATCGACAAGTTTGGGGGAGGACCCGTCGGACTGACGACCCTGGCCACCGCCTTAAGCGAAGACCCCGGCACGCTCGAAGAGGTGTACGAGCCGTTCCTCATTCAGGAAGGATTCATCAAACGCACGCCACGCGGACGCGAAGTGACCGATCTGGCCTACAAGCACCTCGGCAAATCACGGTACACCATGCAGGGAACGCTGTTTGAGTAATTAGAGATTAGTAATTAGTAATTAGTAATTAGTAATTAGTAATTAATTCCATGGCCACCGGGATAAAACATTTAGCAAAAGATACTGCCATCTACGGATTGCCCAGTATTGTCGGACGCTTCCTCAACTGGACGCTTGTTCCGATGTATGTGCGCGTGTTTGAAAGTACCGGCGAGTATGGCATCGTCACCAATATTTACGGTTGGGTCGCCCTGCTTATGGTCGTCCTGACGTATGGGATGGAAACGGGTTTTTTTCGCTTTATCAACAAAAAAGAAGAACAGGAACCGTTACGTGTCTATACCTCAACACTTTACAGCATTGCATGTACCTCGGCGCTGTTTATTGTCGGCGTTTTTGTGTTTCTCCATCCGGTAAATGCGTTGTTAGGCTATAGCCATCATCCCGAATACATCGGCATGATGGCGTGTATCGTCGCTTTTGACGCTATTTGTTGCATCCCTTTTGCTTTCCTGCGTTTTCAGAACCGCCCGATGCGGTTTGCTTCCATCAAATCGATCAATATCTTTTTGAACATTTTCCTGAATGTTTTTTTTCTATTGTTATGTCCTTGGTTGAACAATCATTATCCCGCACTCATCCGCTGGTTTTACCGTCCGGATTATGGCATCGGATATATTTTTATCTCGAACCTGTTCACGACAGCCGTCACCTTTGTCCTGTTGATTCCGAATATGATTCCCGCCTTTCGCGCCAAATTTGATTTTCAACGGCTAAAAAAAATATTCCGATATTCATTCCCGATACTGATTTTGGGTGTTGCAGGGATTTTCAACCAGACAGCCGACAAGATACTGTTTCCATTTCTTTTTGAGGATCGGGCCTATTCGGATGCGCAACTTGGCATCTATGGCGCCTGTTTCAAAATTGCCGTTATCATGATGATGTTTGTTCAGGCGTTCCGGTACGCCTACGAGCCATTCATCTTTGCAAAACATAAAGAAGGCGACCCTAAAAAGTCGTATATAGAAGCGATGAAATATTTCATTATCTTTGCGTTCGTGATATTTCTGGCTGTCACGTTCTATCTCGACCTCTTGAAATATTTCGTGACTTTCGACTACTATACCGGCCTGCGCGTCGTACCGATTGTGATGCTCGGCGAATTTTTTTTCGGTATCTATTTCAATTTGTCAATATGGTATAAGCTGACAGACAAGACCCATTGGGGCGCCATTTTTTCACTTATTGGCTGTGCGCTCACCGTTGCCATCAACATCGTGTTCGTCCCTCATTACGGATTTATTGCTTGTGCGTGGGCGTCGTTTGCAAGCAACCTTGTCATGATGCTTCTGTCGTTTTTCGTCGGGCAAAAAAAATTCCCTATCACCTACAATCTCCGGTCGGCGCTGTTCTACACCGTCGTTGCCGCCGTTTGCTATTCGTGTGCCATGCTCCCGCCAATTGGCTCCGTCGTCGTGCGCCTGTCATACCGCACGGTCGTTCTGCTGCTATTTATGGCCGTCATCATCAAAAAAGACCTTCCTTTATCGGAAATCCCGCTTGTCGGCAAATATTTCAAAAAAAAATCATAAGACTATGTCGCCTTTCCCGTGACGCACGATCGCGAAAGGCTCTGTGGTACAATCGACTACCGTCGAGCCTTCGGTGTCGCCGTATCCGCCGTCGATCACTAAGTCGACCTTGTCTTCATAGCTTTCGTGTATCAGTTCGGGATCGGTGGCATATTCGGGCTCCTCGGGGTCGTAATGAACCGACATGGACAGCATCGGATGTCCCAGCGCGCGACAAATCTCGCGGATGACCCGATTGTCGGGCATGCGAATACCGACCTCCCTCCGCTTCTTGTATAGCTTGGGCAGTCCGCTGTTCGTAGGCAAGATAAAGGTAAACGGCCCGGGCAGGTAATCGCGGATCAGCTTGAAGACAGCATTACTCACTTTTGCATACGCGCTGATATTCGACAGGTTATAACAGATAATCGAAAGATTGCCCTTTTCAGGATTGACCCCTTTCAACCGACAAATATTTTCGACCGCCCGCACATTGAGCGCGTCGCAGCCGATGGCATACTTCGTATCGGTTGGGTAAATCACCAAACCGCCGTCCTGCAAAATCTTTACGACCTTGTCGACGTCCTTGGGATTGGGATTCTCCGGATAAATCTTTGTTATCATCGTTGTCAGCTCATGAAGTATATTCGTTTCACACGCGGCGAGATGGAAGTAAGTATCTCATACGGAATCGTATTCACTTTTGCCGCTATCTCATTGACAGTCAGTTTGTCATTAAATAGTATGACCGAATCGCCTTCGTTTACGTCCACGCCCGTCACGTCGATCATGCAGGCATCCATGCATATATTGCCGACGATCGGACAGCGCTTGCCTCCGGCGATCACCTCGCCTACCCCATTGCTCAAAAGCCGGTTCAGCCCATCGGCATAGCCAACCGGAAGCGTCGCAATCATCGAATCCTTTTGGAGGAACGTCATCCGTCCATACCCTATCGAATCGCCTGCAGGAACGCGACGAATCTGGAGTATGGTCGTGGTAAGCGTGCATACACACTGCAAATCTTTGGCCGTGCCCGACCCGCTGACACCATACAGCGAAATGCCTATTCGCACCATATCCATTTGATGTTCTACAAACCGCTCTGCGCCGGCCGAGTTAAGGACATGCCGCATCACCGGATAGCCCAATTCGGCTTCGAACGCATCTACCGACTTGGCGAACAGCTTCAACTGGGCATCGGTAAAATCGTCCAGCGCCGGAGAATCGCTCCCTGCCAGATGCGAAAAAACGGAGCGTACGGTCAACCCGCTTTGCATTTTCAGCCGACGGGCTAATGCGGGCAGTTCGCCCGGGTCGAATCCAAGCCGGTGCATGCCCGTATCAATCTTCACATGAACGGGAAACGAGGTAATGCCCCGCCGTTCAGTCTCGCGGATCAACGCGTCGAGCAGCCGGAAACTGTACACTTCGGGTTCCAATCGGTTATCGAACAGCATCTGAAAGCTACTCAACTCCGGGTTCATCACTAAGATCGGAATCGTAATGCCTTCCTTGCGCAAGTCGGCCCCTTCGTCGGCCACGGCAACAGCCAGGTAGTCGCATTGGCGCTCCTGAAGGGTTTTGGCTATCTCGAAAGAACCGACACCATACCCGAAAGCCTTGACCATGCAGCTGATTTTCGTTTGAGGCCGAAGTCGCGAACGATAATAATTAAAATTATGCACGATCGCATCGAGGTTGACTTCCAAGATGGTCTCGTGCACTTTTTTCACCAATAACTCCGTAATCTGCTCGAAGTGAAACGAGCGCGATCCTTTGATCAGTATCAACTCATTTTGGAACTGCTGTTGCTTAAACTGTTTGATAAAAGCCTCCGTCGAAGGGTAAAAGTCTTTTTCCATCCCTTCAAACAGCGAAACATGCGCGCTTATATCCGGCCCGATCCCGATGATGCGTCCGACATGTTTACGGCGCAGCTGCTCGGCTACATGCTGATACAGCAACTGCAGGGGGAAGCCCGATTGCAGTATATCGGAAAGGATGACCGTACTTTTCAGCGTTTTCCCCGCCTTGCGGCTATGCTGGAAGTTCAAGGCAACCGACAATGAGTTGACGTCGGAATTATAGGAATCGTTGATCAGTTGACAGCCATTGACGCCCTGCTTCACCTCCAGCCGCATGGCCACCGGTTCGAGCGATGCAAACGATGCGTCCCTGTCGGTGAGCGTCGAAGGCTTCAGGTAAGCCATCACCGCTATACAATGGATAATATCTTCGATGAATCCGTTGTCCGTAAAGGGGATGACATAATCGTGGGTGATACCCGCCATCGTACAGCGAAGCCTTGTCGTTGTGGCCCCCTTTTCAATTTTATTCACAAAAAGGGTGGCATCCGCATCCCTGCGGCTCCAGCCAGCTGCTTTACAGGAAAGGCCGGAAGCCTCCAAAGCGCTCGTTATCAGCTGGTCGTCGGCATTAAAGAGGATGACGTCGGCATCCGTAAAAAGGGAAAGTTTTTCGAGACATTTCTCCTGTACCGACTTGAAATTTTCCTGATGCGCCTCTCCGATGTTCGTTATCACGCCTATCGTGGGCGCTATCATCGGACGCAGCGCATCCATCTCGTGCGGATACGAGATGCCGGCTTCAAAAATACCCAATGTATGGCGCTTATCCATTTCCCATACGGAAAGCGGCACGCCGATTTGCGAGTTATAGCTTCGCGGCGAACGTACAATATTGAAATCTGCATGTATCAACTGATACAGCAACTCCTTGACCACCGTCTTGCCGTTACTGCCCGTGATCCCTATAACCGGCATCGAAAAACGCCGGCGATGGTATGCCGCTACTTGCTGCAAGGCTTTCAGCGGATTGTCGACAAGCAGAAAGTTAGCTCCTTCCATCTGCTTATACTCCGGCAATGACTTGGAAATGACAAAATTGCGTACACCCATCCGGTACAAGTCGCCAATATATTTATGGCCGTCGTTGGTTTGGGTCTGAAAAGCAAAAAACAAGGTGTCACCAGGTACTGCAATCGCCCGGCTATCTGTCAGTAAAGCGTTTATTGTCCTGTCGACAACGACAGGACATGAGGCCTCGATCATGCCGGCTATTTCCCTTATTTGATAATTCATTTTAACTCCTGCAACCTGATTGCTATTTCATTTTCTTCATTCGACATGCAAATGTAAGGGTTTTTCTTTTGTAATCGCTTTATTTTATCAAATGTTTGCATCAAAAATTGTTTGTAGCGGTCATTTGAAGGATGAAACGGACGGTGCGCGATGTCAAGGCGAATCGCTTCGACCGCTTTCATGTCGTCTTTTGTGCCTGCATCCATACAAGCATCGCAAAACCGTTCCCAAATATAATCGATCGCCACTTTCGACGGATGAAGCAAGTCGTCGGCATAAAAACGGTAATCGCGCAATTCGTCCATCATCAGCTCGTAAGCGGGAAAATAGTATATCCGGTCGGCATATTTCTCGACTAAGGCCTGCTCGGCCAACAGCAAAATGGACTTGCTGATCTGATTGCCGTGTGCGCCGTCTTTCCAGTGACGTATCGGGCTAACCGTAACGATCACTTTCAGGGAAGGACGAACAGCAAAGAGACGGTCGAGCAACGACGACCATTCATCAACGATTTCGTCGACCGTCAGCAGTGCGCTGTCGAATCGGCCTGCCGGCAATTTATGACAATTGGCAACCGTCCGTCCATCGCTTTTCAAGCGAAACACCGATGCCGTACCGAACGTTAGCGCCAAACATGACATTTTATGGATGCCGTCGGCTGCATCGTTCAGCGAACGGTTCATCTCCAACAATACATCGGCAGGCGACTGACCGGAAAACTTTCCATGGTGCATCATACCGTGATACATCCCGTCGTGTTCAAGCAAGTCGCTTTCAGCAAACGGTTCCGGCGACAACAACCGTTTGCATCCTGCTGCTACCGACAGCGGATTATACAAAACGCCGAAAGGGTTCACGCAGGCAGCCCATCCATGCGATTTCATTTTTATTCCCATCTGCTCGGCAAAACATGACCCCATAAACACCAGCCGGTCGCGATAGCTAATAACGAATGGCAGTTTAGGAATTTCTACGCGCGTACAATAATTAATCATCTATCATCTATTTTTTTCGTACAAATATAGTGCAAGTCGAGCGCAATACAAAATATGCTTGCATATTTTTATTGCCGAGACGCCGCCTATATTCTGTTTTTCGATAAAATATAGTGCAAGTCGAGCGCAATACAAAATATGCTTGCATATTTTTGTTGCTTCCTTTCAGAAAGCGACACATTGATCGATCTTGTATAAGGCACGTTGCCGAGACGCCGCCTATATTCTATTATGCACCCTTACGGCAAGCCGTCAAGGTTGCAAGGTCTTGACTTTTTAAAATTTTTTATTCGACGCGCTTGGAAAATCCAAATTTTTCATGTACGTTTGCGCCATAGTTTTAAAAAGAAAAAATAAGGCAGATGTCCGAAAAGTCAAAAGAAAAAAAACAGATCAAAACCGTGTCGACAGCAGGTGGATTGCCGGTTGTCGACGTCGAAGACAGGGGTGTATTCATCAACCCCTTGACGGATTTTGGCTTTAAGCGCATTTTCGGTGAAGAAGCCAATAAGGACTTGCTGATTAGTTTCCTGAACGCCGTATTGGAACTTAAGGACGGCATCAGCGACTTGACCTATACCAACCCGGAAAGGAAAGGGCGTATCAGCACCGACAAATCCGTCTTTTTTGACCTGCACTGTACTACGAAAGACGGCGACCGTTTCATCATCGAGATGCAGCGAATATCGCAGAAATACTATAAGGACCGTTCGCTGTATTATGTTTCCTTCCCTATTCAGGAACAGGGATTAAGGCAGAAAAAATGGAATTACAAACTGCACCCTGTGTATTCGGTAAACATTGTAAATTTCCTCCTTGACGACAGGGTACGAAAGGAAAATCAATACATTTATTATATCCAGTTGATAGATAGGGATACGCATAAACTCTTCTATGACAAGCTGTTATTCGTATTCTTGGAGTTACCCAGTTTTAACAAGACCGTAGATGAGCTGACGACCAACGTTGAACGGTGGATGTATGTACTTAAACACCTCTCGGAACTGAAGGACAGACCGGCTGCCCTGAGCGACAAGATTTTCAAAAAGTTTTTTGAGCAGGCCAAAATTGCCAACATGACGCCGGAAGAAAAAAAGGAATATGACCAGTCACTAAAAAATTATAGAGATATGTACACAATAGTAAACGAATACAAAAGCGAAATTGCAACATTGAGAAAAGCGCATTCTCAGGAAATTTCAACCATGAGCAAAGCGTATAACCAAGCGCTTGCAACGAAGGATCAAGCGCTTGCAACCATGAGTAAAGTCCATTCTCAAGAGATTACAACCATGAGTAAAGCACTTCAAAAATCCCTTGCAGAAAACGAAAAATTGCGAAGAAAATTTGGCATAAACAACCAAACTATCGGGACAGAAAATTAGCAGGCATGTCATGAAGATTGGGGTCGGTATGGTGAGTAGAAACATTTGAATATCATACGAAATATAAACCGTCCGAACGGACATAAAATAAATCATAATGGAAAAATTTAGAAACATTTTAGTGATTATTGGAGGTATTAACTTCCTGTTTTTCGGATTATTTCACCTGTCTTTCTGGCACGCACTCGACTGGAAAAACGAGTTGGTCAAATTAACCGAAATAAACAGTAATGTAATGCAAATGCTGAATATTGGCATATCAGTCTTTTTATTATCATTTGGATTTATCATGCTTGTATACCGCAATGAGATTTTACATTCCGGACTGGGCAGGGCTTTGCTGATTGTCTTTGCCTTGTTTTGGCTTGCACGGTTAATCGGGGAGTTTGCATTTCCCGGCGGTTCAATCGTATTTGGGATAGTCCTGTTTTTATGCGTGGTGGTATACCTGATACCGGCAATCATCATTGTAAAATGAAAAGTGCAAAATGAGATAAGATGAGATGAGATGAGATGAGATGAGCAATCCATCGAAAATGTGGAATTTATGGCATGGCTGTCACAAGATAAGCGCCGGCTGCCGATATTGTTACGTTTATCGCGGCGATGCCGGGCGCAACATTGACAGCACAATCGTCACGAAAACAAAAAGCTTCGATTTGCCAGTTCAAAAAAAACGCAACGGCGAATACAAAATACCGTCGGGAACGCTTGTCTATACCTGTTTCACTTCCGATTTTCTTGTGGAAGACGCCGACCCGTGGCGTGCCGAAGCATGGGATATGATACGGCTTCGCGACGATTTGTCATTCCTGATGATTACAAAACGCATTGACCGACTGCAGGCTTCACTACCCGGCGACTGGGGCGACGGCTACGAACATGTAACTGTTTGCTGTACCGTCGAAAACCAGGAACGCGCGGATTATCGCCTCCCGATTTACAAAGCCGCACCCGTCAAACACAAAATCATCATCTGCGAGCCGATACTGGAGCGTATTGACTTGCGTCCCTACGAAATCGGTTCGTGGGCCGAACAGGTGGTTGTTGGCGGCGAATCGGGCTACGAAGCCCGTCCCTGTCATTTCGACTGGGTGACGGAAATACGAAATGTCTGTATGGAAAATAATGTTTCGTTCTGGTTCAAGCAAACCGGCGCGAAGTTTGTAAAAGACGGACATTTATTTCATATCGGGCGTAAGTTCCAGCACTCGCAGGCACGCAAAGCAGGCATCAACTACCTCGCCTTCAATGATCAGACACATGAGACTTTGCAAAATGCACACGACAAATTATTTTGATACCTTTATTGAAGTAGCTGCCGACACAAAGGCAACCGCCGGAACGATGCCACCGTCGAAAGACGGCAAAAAAACCGTTGCGGAAATGCAATATGGACTTATCGCCGGACATCCGTATCAATATACTTCCGACGACGTTATTTTTCAGGTCTATGCCGTAAGAAACAGCATTGATAAGGCGGAATACGAACAGGCGGGTAAACTGTTTTTCTCGAAAGGGCAGCCCTGTTTCCGCGCTTCGCCACTGACGAAAATTTACGGGTTTGGCATTCATAGCGACGGTTGCGGAAAAGTTGCGCTCTATGGAATGGAAACAGACGAATATCAGGCGCTTCTGTCAGACCCGACTATAAAAAAGGTAAAAGCAATGAAATCAGGTAAATAAATATGGACAAGACAAATACAATAAAGTACGATAAAGACGGAAAGGTTCTTGATGTGACCGATACGGACATGGAGGATATGGCGCGTTGGGAATCGCTTGCCGGGGAAGCGGTTAGGGAAGCGGTTAGGGAATCGCTTGCCGGGGAAGCGGTTAGGGAAGCGGAAACGGAAGCGGAGACGGAAGCCTTAAAGGAGCTTTCCCCGCTGGAACATATTCGTTTGCGTCCCGGCATGTATATCGGCGCGACTGATGTCAGCGGGGTGCATTATCTAATGGAAGAAATCATGAACAATGCTGTTGACGCATATATGTTGGGCTACGGCGGGCGCATCGAACTCACGGTTGATGAAAACCGGAAGATATCCGTGCGTAATTACGGACAGGGGATACCGTTCAACCGGCTATATGATGCAACTGCAAAACCATGGTACAGTACCAAATACAATTCAAAATCATTCAAAAAGACAATAGGTAAAACGCGTCATGCAGGGTACGGCCTGAAAGTGGCCAATGCGCTGTCGGATCATTTTTCCGTTCAGTCTTTCCGCAACAAAAAAACCGGGACAATCACCTTTTCCAAAGGAAAAATGGTGCAGAATCAACCAGAAACGGAGACCGGCGAGAGCGACGGCGTCCTCGTTACGTTCATTCCCGACGGCACGCTATTCGACGATTACCATGTCATCCACAAGGATGTGGAAGAAATGGTAAAAAGGTATGTCTTTCTGAATAAGGGACTTGTCATCATTTATAATGGCGTTCGATATACATCGCAAAACGGTTTGCCCGACTTGCTCCGCGATAAAATGAAATCATCGGGCTGGTACCCTCCAATCCACCTTACGGGCGAAGATATAGAAATAATATTTTGCCACAACACCCGTAACGCGGAAGAATATTACTGTTTTGTCAACGGTTCGCATATTCCGGGTGGCGGCACACCTGTTGATGCGTTCCAAACAGCATATTTAGAAACCATACGTCATTTTTTTGATAAAGAATACGCTGATAAAGAAATATTATCATCTATCATTGCCGTAATTGCCATCAAGGTACAGGAGCCTGTGTTTGAGGGCGCTACGGGCAAATTTTGGGCTGACGGACAGGGTGAAAACACTTCAATAAAAAACTTTGTTGCCGATTTCATTAAGCGGGAATTAACTGAATACCTGCAATGTCATCCCGATATTGCGGTGGTTGTCAGGGACTGTCTCGAACATCAGCGTCCGATGCCATGAAAATTGCAGAAAAAATAAAACGACACGATTATGTTCAGTAATAGAAAATTGCCTGTTGGCATTCAGGATTTTGAAAAGTTGCGTACAAACGGTTTTCTGTACGTGGATAAAACTGCCCATATTTACCGTTTGTCAACTACCGGAAAACACTACTTTCTCAGTCGTCCGCGCCGGTTTGGCAAAAGCCTTTTGGTGTCCACCCTGAAAGCCTACTTTCTGGGAAAGAAAGAGCTTTTTGAAGGACTATCCATTGCGGAATTAGAAAAAGAATGGCTTGAACACCCTGTTTTCCATATTGACATGAACGTGGAAGGGTATATCAATCTTAATTCGCTCTATTCGGCATTGAATACCAACCTGAGTATGGTGGAAGAAAAATGGGGAAAAAGTGAAAGCAACGAAACGCCTGCCGCCCGCTTCTTT
>Ga0082212_10000777_pt1 | contig 46576 bp, 49 predicted proteins | sample TergutNt197P3_FD_71548 | JGI IMG/M metagenome (GOLD analysis project Ga0082212, IMG submission 71548) | Neocapritermes taracua P3 segment gut microbial communities from Petit-Saut dam, French Guiana - Nt197 P3 | ecosystem: Host-associated > Arthropoda: Insects > Digestive system > Gut ... | reverse complement strand
ACCCAAACAGAGACCACCCCCCCCCCCCCCCCGCGGCCGGGCAGGCCCCACCCCCCAAAAACCAAGCCGCCCCCCGGGGGGCGGGCCGGGTCGGCTTTGCGTGGCCGGCCCGCCGCCCGGGCCGGCCGCCCCGACGACGAACTGCGGACCGCCCCTGCCCGCCCTGCCCGCCCCGGAACGCAGAGCGCCCCCCGTCCGGTGGGACGGGGGGCGCTCTGGGGGGTGGGTCAGGCGTTCACGAGCTCGCGCTCGGTCTCGCGGACCTTGGTGCCGGCGGCGGCGCGGGTCAGCGCGTAGCCGTTGACACCCGACAGGACGCCGAGGCCGATGATCAGGGCGGCGACACCGAAGGCGATCACCGAGGTGAACAGGGCGGCCTGGAGGCCCGAGGCCTGGTTGGCGGTGTTGCGCAGGGCCAGGATCGGGGCGGCCTGCTCAGCGGTGATGGTGCCGTCCGACACGGCGGCGTTCACGGCCGTGTTGACCGGGCCGAGCGTGGCGAAGTTGTAGGTGGCGCTCGGGTCGACGGTGATGCCGATCGAGGCCAGCAGGTCCGAGTTCTCCTGCAGGGTGGCGACGGCGCCGGTCTGCTGGTGGTGGCCGATGATCTCGGCCTGGGCCAGCGCCGAGAACGGGTTGTTCACGCTGCTGCCGGCGAGGAAGCTCGCGTCGTCCGGGACGGTGATCTGCTGGGCGCCGAGCTGGTTGGCCGCGAAGCCCCAGACGGTGCCGCCGACGACGATCATCAGGAGGCCGGCGATGAGGCCGATGAGGCCCGAGACGCGCATGGTCTTGTTGGTGCTCATGGTGTGTTTCCCCTCGTGGTGGGGGTCGCGGTTCCCGCGGCCTCCGTGGTGATCCGACCCTGTGGTCTGACCTCTGGGTAATACCTTAGAGATGTGGTCAGACCACAAGCAACTCGAGGAGGCATTGGCGCGATGTGTCGTGTGCCACAGCGCCGGACGGTCATGGCCGCCGGGCTGCCGTCGGGCCGCTGACCAGCGTCTATGGGCCCGGACGAGGGAGAACGACGGAGCGCCCCGCCCTCCGCAGAGGTCGGGGCGCTCCGCAGGACGCGCCAGAGACGCGATCAGGCTGCGACGAGCTCCTCGTGGCGCACGCGGGCACCAGCGGCGATGCGGGTCAGCGCATAGCCGAAGCCGGCCACGATCGCGCCCATGCCGATGACGAGCGCGGCGACGCCGTAGGCGACCACCGAGGTGAAGAGCGACGCCTGGAGGAAGGCACCCTGCTGGGCGACCTCACGCAGCGGGTCCTCGCGGTCGAGGTCGGCGAACGACTGGCCGCCGGTGATCTCGTTCGTGCTCGCCTCGATGCCGGCCGCCTGCGCGAAGGCCGAGAACGGGTTGTTCACGGTGCTGCCCGCGAGGAACGGGGCGCTGGAGGTCACGGTGATGTTCTGCGACGAGAGCTGCGACGTGACGATGCCCCACGTGGCGCCGCCGGCGACGATCATGAGAAGGCCGGCGACGAGGCCGATGATGCCGAAGGTGCGCACAGGGCGCTGGGTGGTGGTGCTCAACGGAGCGTTCCCCTCTGGGTGGATGGTGTTGGTCGGACCATGACGGTCGGCCGCGTGCGGACGGGGTCGTGGCTCCGCGGCACGGCGAGAACCGTGCCATCGCATGACCCGCTCATGGCCCGTTCGTCGCCATCCGCGCCCACCCGTGGCTCCCGGCGCGCGGCCTGTCCGCACCTGCTTGCCGTCGCGCCCACAGTGGCCCGGCGGTACGTTCGCACCAAGGCCGAGAAGACCGGCGTCGGCCCAAGGGGGAAGCCGGGCCGCAAGCCCGGCGTCCGGGACAGAAGGAGCAGCGATGGGGCTGGATGACTTCCTCGACAAGGCGAAGGACATCGCCTCCGAGGAGAACGTGGACAAGGCCAAGTCGTTCCTCACGGACGAGAACGTCGACGGTGCGGCGGAGAAGATCAAGGACGTCGCACCGGACTCGGTCGACGGCACCGTCGACGAGCTGGCCGACAAGGCCAAGGAGTTCGGGGGGCAGTGAGTTGGGCTTCTTCGACAGGATGAGAGGCGCCGCGCACGACGCGGCCGAGAAGGCCAAGGACGTGGCCGAGGACGTCGCCGACAAGGTCCAGGACCTCGGCGAGGACGCGGCCGAGAAGGCCAAGGGCCTCGCCACGGACGAGCGGATCGAGGCGGTCGCGGCAAAGGCCAAGCACCTGGCGCCCGAGTCCGTCGACAGGAAGATCGACGCCATCGCCGACCGGGCGCAGCACCTCAACGACGACGACGACGAGCGGGGGACCACTCAGGTCTGATCAGCATCGGTACGATCAAGGGGAGTCGCCCTGGCGGGCGGCTCCCCTTGCGTTTTCGTGAACCTGAAGGAGCAGCACGTGTCCGACGTCGCCTCGCCGCAGTCACCCACCCCCGAGCAGTCCCCGGAGCAGGTGGTGACCACCACGACGACGACGGGCCTGGAGCTCTTCGCCGACCGCAAGGACGTCGTGGTCGCCCGCGTCGACGGCGAGCTGTGGGACCTCGACCGCGAGATCCCCGTCGGCGCGACCGTCGAGGGCGTCACGATCGACTCGGAGGACGGCCTCAACGTGCTGCGCCACAGCGCGGCCCACGTGCTCGCCCAGGCGGTGCAGCAGGTCAACCCCGACGCCAAGCTCGGCATCGGCCCGCCCGTGCGCGACGGCTTCTACTACGACTTCGACGTCGAGACCCCGTTCACCCCCGAGGACCTCAAGGCGCTCGACAAGGCGATGTCGCGGATCATCCGCGAGGGCCAGACGTTCCGCCGCCGCGTGGTCACGGAGGACGAGGCCCGCGCCGAGCTCGCGAACGAGCCGTACAAGCTGGAGCTCATCGGCCTCAAGGGCGGCCACGACGACACCGAGGGCGCGAACGTCGAGGTGGGCGGCGCCGAGCTGACCATCTACGACAACGTGCGCGGCGCCGGCCGTGAGTCCGAGGCCGTGGTGTGGAAGGACCTGTGCCGCGGCCCGCACCTGCCCAGCACCCGCCTGATCGGCCAGGGCGTGCAGCTCATGCGCTCGGCCGCCGCCTACTGGCGCGGCGACCAGAAGAACGCCCAGCTCCAGCGCGTGTACGGCACCGCCTGGCCCAGCAAGGACGACCTCAAGGCGTACCTCGAGCGCCTCGCCGAGGCCGAGCGCCGCGACCACCGCCGCATCGGCGTCGAGATGGACCTGTTCTCGTTCCACGACGAGGTCGGTTCGGGCCTGCCCCTGTTCCACCCCAAGGGCGGCGTGATCAAGCGGGTCATGGAGGACTACGTCCGCCAGCGCCACATCGAGGAGGGCTTCTCCTACGTCGGCACCCCGCACATCACCAAGGAAGAGCTCTTCTACACCTCGGGCCACCTGCCCTACTACGGCGACACCATGTTCCCGCCGCTGGACCTGGAGACCGTCGGGGACCACGGGAGGTACCGCCTCAAGGCGATGAACTGCCCGATGCACAACCTGATCTTCGCCAGCCGCGGGCGCTCGTACCGCGAGCTGCCGCTGCGCCTGTTCGAGTTCGGCACGGTGTACCGGTACGAGAAGTCGGGCGTGGTCCAGGGCCTGACCCGCGTGCGCGGCCTGACCCAGGACGACTCGCACTCGTACGTGACCCCCGAGCAGGCGCCGGGCGAGGTCAAGCACCTGCTCAACTTCATGCTGAGCGTGCTCAAGGACTTCGGCCTCGACGACTTCTACCTCGAGCTGTCCACGCGCGACGACAAGAAGAAGGACAAGTTCGTCGGCTCCGACGAGGACTGGGCCAAGGCCACCGCCATCCTGGAGCAGGTGGGCCTCGAGTCGGGCCTCGACCTCGTGGCCGACCCGGGCGGCGCCGCGTTCTACGGCCCCAAGATCAGCGTCCAGGCCAAGGACGCCATCGGCCGCACCTGGCAGATGGGCACCGTGCAGTACGACTTCAGCCAGCCCAAGGGGTTCGGCCTGGAGTACACCGCCCCGGACGGCTCGAAGCAGGAGCCCGTCATGATCCACTCGGCCAAGTTCGGCTCGATCGAGCGGTTCATGGGCGTGCTCATCGAGCACTACGCCGGCCAGTTCCCGGCGTGGCTCGCGCCCGTCCAGGTGCTCGCCGTGCCCGTGGCCGAGGCCTTCGACGACTACCTCAAGGACGTCGTCGCGCAGCTCACCGCCCTGGGCATCCGCGCCGAGGTCGACCTGTCCGACGACCGGTTCGGCAAGAAGATCCGCAACGCGTCCAAGGAGAAGGTGCCGTTCGTGCTCATCGCCGGCGGTGAGGACGCCGAGGCCGGCGCCGTGTCGTTCCGCTACCGCGACGGCCGCCAGGACAACGGCGTGCCCGTCGCCGAGGCCATCGAGCGCATCGTGGCCGCGGTCCGCGACCGGGTCCAGGTGTGAGCAGTCCCGAGGTCTTCCCGGCGGCGGGCTACCCGCCGCCGGGAGACGACCTGCAACGCCTGTGGACCCCGCACCGGATGGTCTACATCGGCGGGCAGGCCAAGCCCAAGGACGACGCCCCGGCGTCGTGCCCCTTCTGCGGCATCGCGCCCGAGGACGACGAGCTCCGCCTCGTGGTCGCCCGCGGCGTGACCTGCTACGCGATCCTCAACCTGTACCCGTACAACTCGGGTCACCTCATGGTGCTGCCCTTCCGGCACGTGTCGAGCTACGTCGACCTCACGCCGCAGGAGACCACCGAGCTCGCGACGATGACGCAGACGGCGATCCGCGTCATCACGGCCGTCTACCGCCCGGCAGGGTTCAACCTGGGCATGAACCAGGGCGAGGTCGCGGGGGCCGGCATTGCCGCGCACCTGCACCAGCACGTCGTGCCGCGCTGGCTCGGCGACGCCAACTTCCTGCCGATCGTGGCGCGCGCCAAGGCCGTGCCCGAGCTGCTGGCCGACACCCGCGCCCGGCTCGCCGCGGCGTGGCCCCCCAGCCCGTCGCAAGACCCCCACGAGGAGCCTTCCTGATGTTCTCCCGCCTCCGCTCCGCGATGCAGGCGTTGTTCACCCCGCTCGCGAAGGGGCTCATGCGCCTGGGCGTGTCGCCCGACGCCGTGACCATCGCCGGGACGGTCGTGGTCACGGGCGTGGCGCTCGGGCTGCTGCCCACCGGGCACCTGTTCCTCGGGGCGCTGCTGATCGGCGTGTTCGCGCTGTTCGACTCGCTCGACGGCGTGCTCGCCCGGCTCTCGGGCCGTTCCGGGCCGTGGGGGGCGTTCCTCGACTCGACGCTCGACCGCATCTCCGACGGCGCCGTGTTCGGCGGCATCACGCTCTGGTTCGTGCTGCACCCCGACGCCTCCTCCTACCAGCGGTGGGGCGCCGCGGCCGCGCTCGCCTGCCTGGTGCTCGGCGGCGTGGTGCCCTACGCCCGCGCCCGCGCCGAGTCCGTGGGCGCCGACGCGCACGTCGGCATCGCCGAGCGCACCGACCGCCTGGTCATCGCGCTGGCCCCCACGGGCTTCGTGGGGCTCGGCCTGCCCGTGATCGTGCTCGTCGTCGTGCTGTGGCTGCTCGCCGCCGCCAGCCTCGTCACCGTGGTCCAGCGCATCGCCGCCGTGCACCGACAGCTCGCTCCCGGACGGGAGGCCGCTCGTGGTTGACCTCGCCGCCGCGTACACGTTCGCGTGGCGCAACGCCCCCCGGCTTCCCGAGCAGCTGCTGCGCGCCGGGTTCACCGTCGCCGCCGACGTCGCCTGGCTGCGCCGCGGCGGCGGCGTGCGCCAGCTCGAGGCCAACTACGCCCGCGTGCGCCCCGAGCTCGACCGCCGTGGCCTGCGGCGCCTGTCGCGGCGCGGCATGCGCTCCTACATGCGCTACTTCCGCGAGGCGTTCACCCTCCAGGGCGCCACGCCCGACCAGGTGCGCGCCCGCGTGCGCCTCGTGGGCCTCGACGCCGTCCGCGACATCCTCGAGGGCAACGCCGCCGGCTCCCTCGCCCTCGGCCACCTGGGCAACTGGGACCTCGCCGGCGCCTGGGCCACCCCCAACCTCGCCCCCGTGCTCACCGTCGCCGAGAAGCTCAAGCCCGAGGCGCTCTACGACGAGTTCGTCGGGTTCCGCCGATCCATCGGCATCGAGGTGATCGGCCTCGGCGACGCCGACGTGTTCCGGCGCCTGGTGCGCGGCGCCCGCGCCGGCAAGCGCATCGTGCCCCTGCTCGCCGACCGAGACCTCGCCGCCACCGGCGTCGAGGTCGACCTGCTGGGCCACCGCGCCCGCGTCGCCGCCGGGCCCGCCGCGCTGGCGCTCGCGGCCAACGTGGACCTGATCCCGACGATGATCACGTACGAGCGGCTGGACCGCGCGCGGCGCAAGGTCGCGGGTACGCCCTGGGGGATCGTCATCGAGTTCTCCGGGCCCATCCCCGTGCCCGACGTCGACCCCACCCTGCGCGGCCCCGACCGCCGCCGGGCGCAGACCGCGATCATGACGCAGGGCTGGGTGGACGCCATGGCCCGCACCCTGCGGGAGAGCACCGAGGACTGGCACATGCTCCAGAAGGTCTTCATCGAGGACCTCGACCCCGAGCGGTACGCGAAGACGCAGGCGGAGGCGGGCGAGCTCCCGCCCGAGGACGTCCCGCTGCCCGCACCCGACGTCGCGGGGGCGCCGGAGTCATGACGCGACCCCTGCGCGTGGGCATCGTCTGCCCCTACTCGTTCGACGCGCCCGGCGGGGTGCAGTTCCACGTCCGCGACCTCGCCCAGGCGCTGCAGGCGCGCGGCCACGAGGTGTCGGTGCTGGCCCCGGCCGACGACGACACCCCCGTGCCGGACCTCGTCGTCTCCGCCGGCAAGGCCGTCGCGGTGCGCTACAACGGCTCGGTCGCCCGCCTGACGTTCGGCCCGCGGGCCGCCGCGCGCGTGCGCCGGTGGGTCGACAACGGGCGGTTCGACGTGCTGCACCTGCACGAGCCCATGACGCCCAGCCTGTCGATGCTGGCGCTGTGGATCGCGGAGGGCCCCGTGGTGTCCACGTTCCACACGGCGCAGGTGCGTTCGCGCGCCCTGCAGGTGGCCTACCCGCTGCTGAGGCAGAGCCTGGAGAAGATCGCCGCGCGCATCGCCGTCTCCGAGGACGCCCGCCGCATGCTCGTCGACCACGTGGGCGGCGACGCCGTCGTCATCCCGAACGGGGTCTACGTGGACACGTTCGCGGGCGCCCGGCCCAAGGCGGAGTGGCAGGGCACGCCGGAGGCACCGACCATCGCGTTCCTGGGCCGGCTCGACGAGCCGCGCAAGGGCCTGCAGGTGCTCGCCGCCGCGATCCCCGCGGTGCTCGCGCGGCACCCCGGGGCGCGGTTCCTCGTAGCCGGGCGCGGCGACGCGGGCCGGGACGAGGCGATCGCGTCGCTCGGCGGGCACGCGTCGTCGGTGACGTTCCTGGGCGGCATCAGCGACGAGGACAAGGCGGGCCTGCTCGGCGCCGTCGACCTCTACATCGCCCCGCAGACGGGCGGCGAGAGCTTCGGCATCGTGCTCGTGGAGGCCATGAGCGCGGGGGCGGCCGTGGTCGCGAGCGACCTGGGCGCGTTCCGCCGCGTGCTCGACGACGGCGCCGCCGGCGCGCTGTTCCGCAACGAGGACCCGGCCGACCTGGCGCGGGCCATCGTCGAGGCCCTCGACGACCCCGAGGGCACGGCCGCCCGGCGCGAGCACGCCCGCGCGTGGGTGCGCCGCTACGACTGGTCGACCGTGACCAGCCAGATCGAGGCGGTGTACGAGATGGCGGTGGCCGCCGGCGAGGCGATCCCGGTGCGGCCCGACGCGTCGTGGCGCATGCCGCGGGCCCTCCGGATGCTGGGCGAGGGGAGCGACCGATGAGCTGGTCCGAGATCACCCTCGTGGTGCTGGTGGCCGTCGGCGTGGTCGTGTGGGTGGCGTGGGTCTGGGCCTCGCGCCTGGACCGCCTGCACCGCAAGGTCGCCGCCTCGCGCATCGCGCTCGACGCGCAGCTGGTGCGCCGCGCGAGCGCCGCCGCCGACCTCGCGACGTCGGGCCTGCTCGACCCCGCCTCGAGCGTGCTCGTGGCCGACGCGGCGTACGCCGTCGTCGACGACGCCGGCCCTGTGACGGCGCCCGAGCAGGCGCTCGAGATGGACGGCCTGGGCGTCGACCGGGAGCGGGCCGAGTCGGCCCTCTCGGCCACCCTGCGCTCGGCCCTCGACGACAGCGCCAGCGTCGACGCGCTGCGTTCGACGCCGCCCGGCGACTCGCTCGTGGCCAACCTCGGCGCCGGCTGGTACCGGGCGCAGCTGGCGCGGCGGTTCCACAACGACGCCGTCGCACAGGCACAGCGCGCCCGGCGGCACCTGCTGGTGCGCGCGCTGCACCTGGCCGGGCGTGCGCCCGTGCCGCAGACCGTCGAGCTCGACGACGCCCTGCCCGCGGGTCTGGCCGCCCCGGCCCAGCCTTAGGATGAACCGCGTGGAGAACAACCAGACTGAGACCGGCACGCAGGTCGGCACCGCGCGTGTGAAGCGCGGCATGGCCGAGATGCTCAAGGGCGGCGTCATCATGGACGTCGTCACCCCCGACCAGGCGAAGATCGCCGAGGACGCCGGGGCCGTCGCCGTCATGGCGCTCGAGCGCGTCCCGGCCGACATCCGTGCCCAGGGCGGCGTCGCCCGCATGAGCGACCCGGACATGATCGACGGCATCATCGACGCCGTCTCGATCCCCGTCATGGCGAAGGCCCGCATCGGCCACTTCGTCGAGGCGCAGGTGCTCCAGTCGCTGGGCGTCGACTACGTCGACGAGTCCGAGGTGCTGACCCCGGCCGACTACACCAACCACATCGACAAGTGGCAGTTCACGGTGCCGTTCGTGTGCGGCGCCACCAACCTGGGCGAGGCCCTGCGCCGCATCACCGAGGGCGCGGCGATGATCCGCTCCAAGGGCGAGGCCGGCACGGGCGACGTCTCGAACGCCACCACGCACATGCGCCAGATCCGCCAGGAGATCCGCCGCCTCACCTCGCTGCCGGAGGACGAGCTGTTCGTCGCCGCCAAGGAGCTCCAGGCGCCGTACGACCTGGTGGTCGAGGTGGCCCGCACGGGCAAGCTGCCCGTCGTGCTGTTCACCGCAGGCGGCATCGCCACCCCGGCCGACGCCGCGATGATGATGCAGCTCGGCGCCGAGGGCGTGTTCGTGGGCTCCGGCATCTTCAAGTCGGGCGACCCGATCGCCCGCGCCAAGGCGATCGTCCAGGCCACCACGTTCCACGACGACCCGGACGTCATCGCCCGCGTGTCCCGCGGCCTGGGCGAGGCCATGGTCGGCATCAACGTCGAGGCCGAGCCGGCCCCCGTCCGCCTCGCCGAGCGCGGCTGGTGACCACGTCCTCGCTGGGCCCTGACTGGGTCCTCGGCGAGGACGGCCTGCGCCACCGGCGCGCGGCCCGCGTCGTCGTGATCGACGACGCGGGCCGCGCCCTTCTGGTGGAGGGCCACGACGCCGACCAGCCCGACCGCCACTGGTGGTTCACCGTGGGCGGCGGCATCGAGCCGGGGGAGTCCGACGTCGACGCCGCGCTGCGCGAGCTGCGCGAGGAGACGGGGCTGATGCTGGCCCCCGCGGACCTCGAGGGCCCGGTCATGACCCGGGCCGGCTACTTCCACTTCTTCGCCGAGACGTGCCGCCAGGACGAGGTGTTCTACGTCGCACGCGTCGCCCCGGGCACGGAGCCCGACGACGCCGGCTGGACCGACGTCGAACGCGAGGTGCTCGACCGGATGGCATGGCTCTCGGCCGCCGACCTGCGGGCCCAGCCCCTCGAGGTGTTCCCCACGGCCCTGCCCGACGTGCTCGAACGCCTCGCGAGCGGGTGGGACGGGACCGTGCTCCACCTGGGGGAAGAGCACGACGACTGAGCGCCTCTCCCCGAGCGGCGACCCGCCCGGAGACCTAGCCTCTACTCAGGCGCGACCCAGGGGCGGGTCGCCCAGGTAGCGGAGGTGTTCGGCATGCAGAGGCTCACGAAGGCCGCGATCGCGACGGGCGGCGCGGCCGTGCTGCTCCTGGGCGGCGCGGGGACGTACGCGTTCTGGACTGCCGACGCGACGTCGACCGGCAGCTCCTTCACCTCCGGCACCCTGACGGCGGCGAACGGGACCTGCTCGGCGTGGACGTACCAGACGGGTGGCGGCGCGGTGACGCTCGTCGTCCCGGGCGACGTCGTACAGACGACGTGCACCATGACGGTCACGGGCACGGGCGACCACCTGGCCGTGAACGCGACCCTGGGGAACGCCACCTGGGCCACGGCGAACGCGCTGACGGCGGCCGTGACGCTCTCGACCGGCGCCCTCACCGTGGACGGCACGGCGGCGACCAACCCGATCGACCTGTCCGCCGGCGGCACGCACACCGTCACCGTGGTGGTCACGGCGACCTTCCCGTACGGCACCGCCACCTCCCCGGACAACACCACCCAGAACCTCACGGCCACGCTCTCGAACGTGACCGTCACGTTCGACCAGGCGCAGACCGCCGCGAACCCGGCCACCTGATCGGGCCGCGATGAGGCGCACCGTCGCCTTCCTCGGGCGGGTGCTCGCCACGGTCGTCGTGATCGTGGCGGGCGCTGCGCTCGTGGTCGGCGTCCTAGTCCCGCGGGTCGCGGGCGCCACGCCGTACGCGGTGCTCACCGGCTCGATGGCCCCGGCGCTTCCCGTCGGGTCCCTGGCGGTGGTGCGCCCGCGCGAGCACATCCAGGTGGGCGACGTCATCACGTACCAGCTGCGCTCGGGCGAGCCCGAGGTCGTGACGCACCGCGTCGTCGGGCTCGGGGTGACGACGGGGGGCGAGCGCCGGTACACCACGAAGGGAGACGCGAACCCGATCGCCGACACCCTGCGCGTCGCGCCCGTGCAGGTGCGCGGCGTCGTCTGGTACCACGTGCCCTACCTCGGCTATGTGGCGGCGTGGCTCGGCGGGCAGGACCGGCAGTGGATCGCGGTCGCAATCGCCGCGCTGCTGGTCGCCTACGCCGCCTGGCAGGTGACGCAGTCGGTGCGCGAGCGGCGCCAGCGGGCCCAGAAGCCGGCCGCAGTGCCCGGCCCGGGGACGGACGCGGGCGAGCCCCGGCCGGAGGAGGTCGAGGCCACATGAACCTCGTCCGCTCCGCGGTGCGGGCGCTCGCGGCGCTCGCGCTGGCCGCCGCGCCCGTGGCGGCCGCGACGGCGGCCTCGGGGGCTGCGCCGCCGAGCGGGGCGGTCGAGGTGTCCGTCGACGGCACGACGTGGTCCACGGCCACGACGACGCCGCTGTTCGACCCGGCAGTGCTCTGGGTGCCGGGCGACGTGCGCACGGGCACGCTCTACGCGCGCACGCGCGCCTGCGACGCCGCGTCGGGCGAGGCCCGCGCGACCTTCGGGCAGGGCGGCCCCGACCTCGCCGCGGACCTGCGTGTCCGCACCCGGGTCGACGGCGGCCCGTGGACCAGCGGCCAGACCTCGCGCGGCTTCACCGTGCCCCCGGGCGCGCCCACCCGACTGGACGTCGAGGTCACGTTCGACCCGGCGTCGGGCGACGAGTCGCAGGGCGAGGGTGCGCCGCTGACCGTCACGGTCACCGTCAGCTGCGACCAGGTGGCGGCGCCCGGCCCCAGCCCGGTCACCCCGCAGGCTGGGCAGGCCGGCTCGGGCCTGCTGCCCCGGACGGGGATCGAGGTCGCGCGCACCGTGCTGGCGGCCGCGGCGCTCGTGGTGAGCGGCGTCTGGCTGGTGCTGGCCACCCGCAGGCGGGCGGTGGACGATGCGTGAGACCCAGGCGGAGCGGGGCGTGCGGCGCCTGGTGCTGGCCGGCGCGCTGGCGTTCGGGCTGGTCGCGGGCGGGGGAGCAGCCTGGGCGTTCTGGGTGACCACCGGGCAGGCGACCGGCTCGTCGGTGAAGTCCGGCACGCTCGACCTGACCGTCAACGGCCAGGCCGTGGGCACCGGGCAGCCGTTCACCCTCACCGGCCTGCAGCCCGCGGCCGGGTTCTTCCCGGGCACGACGGCGGCCGTGCTGCTCACCCTCGGCAACGCGGGCACGACGCCGCTGCACGTCACGTCCGGGACGCTCAACGTCACCGGAACCCTGGCGGCGCAGTACACGACCCGGGTCGTGCTGTGGGGCGGGGTCGTCTCGGGGACGACGTGCACCGGCGGCTCCGCGACGCCACCCACGACCACGTTGGCCCCGAACGCGACCGAGACGGTCTGCGTCGAGGTGGGGCTGAGCGCCACCGCCCCTGACTCGCAGGGGCAGACGGCCACCGCGACCGTGACGTTCCAGGTGAGCCAATGACCAGATCGGCGCCTCTGATCCGCCCGCTCGCGGCCGCGACGCTCGGGTTCATGGCCGCGCTGCTGGCGGTGAGCGGGCTGCTGGGCGCGGGGCCCGCGCAGGCGTTCTGGACCGACACGGCGGCCGGGTCGCAGACGCTGACGGCGGGGACGGTGCCTGCACCGAGCCTGAGCTGTCCGACCCCGACGCTCGGCAACAACCACGTCGCCACGTGGACGCCGCCGTCGGGGGTCACTGTGACGGGCTACCAGGCGGTGCTCACCGGCAGCCCGTCGCCGACGCCCTGGCAGCCTGTGGGCGCCGGGACACCGGGGGCGACGATCATCGGCGGGACGTTCACGTTCGCGCCGGGCACCACCCAGGCCGTATGGGGAGTGCAGGGCCCCGGGCTCCTGTCGCTCGGCGTCACGTACAACGGAACGTTCACCGTCCAGACCATCGTCGGGCAGCCAGGGACGGCATGGTTCTCCGCCGCGGCAACCGTCAACTGGCAGATCGTGTTCGGTCTCGCAGGCGTCGGCGTCAGCGTGTCGTGCGGATGAGCGGAACGGCGACTTCGGAACGTGCGTTGGAGATCGGAACGTGCGATGCGGCCCACGTTCCGATCTCGGTGGCACGTCCCGATGTGTCGCAGCGAGACGCCTAGACTCGTCCGCCGTGACAACCACCCCCACCGTCGGCGTCCTGGCCCTGCAGGGCGACGTGCGCGAGCACGTCGAGGCCCTCGAGTCCGCGGGAGCCCGCGCCGTCCCGGTCCGCCGCCGCTCCGAGCTCGAGGCCGTCGACGGCCTGGTGCTGCCGGGCGGCGAGTCGACCACGATCGACAAGCTGCTGCGCATCTTCGAGCTCGACGAGCCGCTCCGTGACGCGGTCAAGACGGGGCTCCCGGTCTACGGGTCCTGTGCGGGCATGATCCTGCTGGCCGACCGGATCGAGGCGGGCATCGAGGGCCAGCGCACCCTCGGGGGCATGGACGTCACGGTGCGGCGCAACGCGTTCGGGCGGCAGGTCGACTCGTTCGAGGCCGACCTCGACGTCGTCGGCATCGAGGGGGCCGTTCGCACGGTGTTCATCCGCGCGCCATGGATCGAGCAGGCCGGACCGGACGTCGAGGTGCTGGCCCGGATCCCGTCGCACGCATCCGACGGAAGCCGGGTCGCGGTCGGCGCCGGTAAGATCGTCGCAGCACGTCAAGGGCGGCTGCTGGCGACCTCGTTCCATCCGGAGATCACGGGTGATGCGCGCGTTCACGCGTTGTTCGTCACCATGGTCCGCGCCAGCTGAAGCGAAGAAGGAGAAAACCCGAACATGTCCGGTCACTCCAAGTGGGCTACGACCAAGCACAAGAAGGCTGCGATCGACGCGAAGCGCAGCAAGCTCTGGGCCAAGCTCATCAAGAACATCGAGGTCGCGGCCCGTGTCGGCGGCGGTGACCCGGCCGGCAACCCCACCCTCTTCGACGCCATCCAGAAGGCCAAGAAGACGTCGGTCCCCAAGGAGAACATCGACCGCGCTGTGAAGCGTGGCTCGGGCGTCGGCGCCGACGCCGTGAACTACATCGAGAAGTTCTACGGCGGCATCGGCGTCAACGGCATCGCCGTGCTGGTCGAGTGCCTCACCGACAACGTGAACCGCGCCGTGGCGGAGGTCCGCCAGGCCTTCACGCGCAACGGCGGCAAGGTGGCCGACGACATCGGCTCCGTCCAGCGCCTGTTCGCCCGCAAGGGCCTGATCGTCGTCCCGAAGTCCGACGGCGTGGGCGAGGACGAGGTCATGATGGCCGCCCTCGACGCGGGTGCCGAGGACGTCTCGGACACCGGCGACACCATCGAGGTGCTCTGCGAGGCTACCGACCTGCACGCCGTCCGCACCGCGATCGTCGACGCCGGGATCGACTACGACTCGGCTGACGTGATCTTCCACCCGGACCAGAACCTCATCATCCCGGTCGACGTCGAGGGCGCGCGCAAGATCCTGCGCCTCATCGACGCGCTCGAGGACCTCGACGACGTCCAGAACGTCTACGCGAACTTCGACGCGTCGGACGAGGTCATGGCGGAGCTCGACGAGGACTGATACGTAGGGTGGGCGCATGCGCGTCCTCGGAGTCGACCCTGGCCTGACCCGGTGCGGCGTCGGCGTCGTCGACTCGCTGCGCGGGCGCCGCGCCGAGCTCGTCGCCGTCGGCGTCATCCGCTCGGACCCGGCGGCGAGCGTCGACCTGCGGCTGCTCACGGTGGCCCGGGAGCTCGACGACTGGCTCGACGAGCACGTGCCCGACGTCGTCGCCGTGGAGCGCGTGTTCGCGCAGCACAACGTCGGCACGGTCATGGGGACGGCGCAGGTCGCGGGCCTGGCGATGGTCGCGGCCGCGCGCCGGAACATCCCGGTGGCGCTGCACACGCCGTCGGAGGTCAAGGCCGCCGTGACCGGGTCGGGGCGGGCCGGCAAGGAGCAGGTCCAGCGCATGGTGCAGAACCTGCTGGGCCTGGCCGAGCCGCCCCGGCCCGCCGACGCCGCCGACGCCCTCGCTCTGGCCATCACGCACCTGTGGCGGCCCGCCGGGGCGCTGCAGGGCGGGGAGCGCAACGAGCTCACCCCGGCGCAGCGCGCCTGGGCGGCGGCGGAACACGCGGCACGCACCCGCCGTCCTGCCCGGTAGGGGCAGGACGATCGGGTAGGTTGACCCCTAGTACGGGTGTTCGAACCTCAAGGAGTGCCGTGATCGCCTCGCTGACCGGGGTCGTGGAGCATGTCGCCCTCGACCGGGCCGTGATCGACGTCGGCGGCGTCGGCTACCTCGTCCAGGCCACCCCTGGCACTCTGGCCACGCTCCGGATGGGCGAGCGGGCCCGCCTGTTCACCACGATGGTGGTGCGCGAGGACTCCATGACCCTGTTCGGGTTCGCCGACGCCGACGAGCGGGCTGTGTTCGAGACGGCCCAGTCCGTCAGCGGCGTCGGGCCGCGCATCGCGCTCGCGGTGCTCGCCGTGCACACGCCCGACGCCGTCCGCCGCGCCGTCCACACGCAGGACGTCAAGGCCCTGACCCGCGTCCCGGGCATCGGCCCCAAGGTGGCCCAGCGCATCCTCCTGGAGCTCGGCGGCAAGCTTTCGGCGCCCGACGCCGGCGGGGTCTCGACGGGCTCGACCACCGGGGAGGCCGGCGCCGACCAGCGCGGCCAGGTGGTCGAGGCCCTCGTCTCCCTCGGCTACTCGGCCAAGGTCGCGGAGGACGCCGTCGCCGCCGCCCTCAAGGACTCGGGCGCCCCGGTGGTGACGTCCGCCGACGTCGCCGCCACCCTGCGGGCCACGCTGCGCTCGATGGGCGGCCGCCGTGGCTGAGGGCCGCTACGAGGAGCCGCAGTTCACCAGTGAGCGCCTGGTCACGGCGTCGGCCGACGACGTCGAGCGCGCGGCCGAGGCGGCGCTGCGACCCAAGCGCCTCGACGAGTTCGTGGGCCAGCCCGTGGTGCGCGACCAGCTCTCCCTGGTGCTGCAGGCGGCGCTCGCCCGCGGCGCCAGCCCGGACCACGTGCTGCTCTCCGGCCCGCCCGGGCTGGGCAAGACCACCCTCGCGATGATCATCGCCGGCGAGCTGAGCACGTCGCTGCGCGTCACGTCCGGCCCGGCGATCCAGCACGCGGGCGACCTGGCGGCCGTGCTCTCCTCGCTCGAGGAGGGCGAGGTGCTGTTCATCGACGAGATCCACCGCCTGGCGCGGCCCGCCGAAGAGCTGCTCTACGTCGCCATGGAGGACTTCCGCGTCGACGTCATCGTCGGCAAGGGGGCCGGGGCCAGCGCCATCCCGCTCGCCCTGCCGCCCTTCACCGTCGTCGGCGCCACCACGCGCAGCGGCCTGCTGCCTGCGCCGCTGCGCGACCGCTTCGGCTTCACGGGCCACCTGGACTTCTACGACGCCGCCGACCTCGAGCGCGTCATCCTGCGCTCCGCGGGCCTGCTGGGCGTCGAGATCCAGCACGCCGCCGCCCACGAGATCGCCGGCCGCTCCCGCGGCACGCCCCGCATCGCCAACCGCCTGCTGCGCCGCGTGCGCGACTGGGCGCAGGTGCGCGGCGACGGCCGCCTGGACCTTGCCGCGGCCCGCTCCGCCCTCGAGGTGTACGAGGTCGACCCGCTCGGCCTGGACCGCCTGGACCGGGCCGTGCTCGACTCGCTGTGCCGCCGGTTCGCCGGCGGCCCCGTCGGCCTCTCGACGCTCGCTATGACGGTGGGCGAGGAGGCCGACACGGTCGAGACGGTCGCCGAGCCCTACCTCGTCCGCGAGGGCTTCATGGCACGCACCCCGCGCGGCCGCGTCGCCACGCCGCTGGCCTGGGAGCACCTCGGCCTGCCCGTCCCCGCGGGGGCGCTCGGAGCGACAGCGGGCACCCTATTCGAGGCCATCGACCCGGAACCCGGGAACTGACGGCCCGTTTCGGGCGTTCCGCCACCGAATAGACTGGACCGGCTTCGCGTGCCCGCGGGCCAGCCAGCGAAGCCCCCTACAGCAAGGACGTCTCCACCGTGGAATTCATCATCCTCATCGTCGTGCTCCTCGGCCTCATGTTCTTCATGTCGTCGCGCACGCGCAAGCAGCAGAAGGCCCAGCAGGAGTTCCGCAACGACCTCCAGCCCGGCCAGGAGGTCATGACGGCGTCGGGTCTTTTCGGCACCATCGTCGAGGTCGACGAGGGCTCCGACCGCATCACCCTGGAGTCCGCCGGCTCGCGTTCCGTGTGGCTCCGCGCCGCCATCTCGAAGAAGGTCGACGCCCCCGTGGCATCGGACGTCGCCGACGAGTCGATTTCTGCGGGTAGCATCGCGCCCGCAGACGACGCCGACGTCATCGACGTGCCTGACGACATCTCCGGTCTCGACACCGCCCAGCGCGAGTACCGCGAGCAGCAGCAGCGCAAGGACGACGAAGGCAAGTGACGCGAGCGCCGGCCGGGTACTCCCGGCCGGCGTCACCCGCGCCGACCACCCCGGCGGCGCGCACACGAAGGAAGACAGAAGTTGGCCAACTCCAGCACGCGGCGCTCGCGGCCGGTACGCACGCTCGTCATCTTCGCGGTCCTGACCGTGCTCGTCCCGTTCGCCGGCCTCATCACCGGCACGTTCGTGGACGGCCGCAGCACCGAGAACCCGAGCGGCGCGTCGATGACGCCGGGCCTGGCCCTCGACCTCGAGGGCGGCACCCAGATCATCCTGACGCCGACGACGACGGACGGTTCGCAGGTCACCTCGAACACGATCGCCGAGGCGATCAACGTGATCCGCCAGCGCATCGACGCGAACGGCGTCTCAGAGGCCGAGATCTCGAGCCAGGGCGGCAAGAACATCGTCGTCGGCATCCCCGGCAAGCCGTCGCAGGCGACGATCGACCTGGTGAGCCAGGCGGCACAGATGCGCTTCCGCGCCGTGCTGACCTATGCCGCCGGGACGCCGACGCCCACTGACACGGGATCGCCGAGCCCCGCCGCCACCGGTACCGCTCCCACCGACGGCGCGTCGCCGAGCGTGAGCCCGGCCGGCAAGTCCGCCGGCGTCGGCGCGGTCACCGTGCCCGCCGCGGCCAGCCCGAGCCCCAGCCCCTCGCCGAGCCCGACGTCGACGGGCGGCACCGCTGCCGCCTCGAACCCGAGCGACCTCGCGCAGATCACCCCGGAGATCCAGGCCAAGTTCGACGCCCTGGACTGCACCAACCCGGACAACCTCAAGGGCGGCGGCGGCGACGACCCGACCAAGCCCCTGGTGGCGTGCTCGCAGGACGGCTCCGCCAAGTACATCCTCGGCCCGGTCGAGGTCGAGGGCACGCACATCGCGAGCGCCTCGTCCGGCCTGATCCCGCTGCCGGGCGGCGGCACGTCCAACGAGTGGGGCGTCTCGCTGACGCTCGACTCGGTCGGCGCGAAGGAGTTCGCCGCGACGTCGCAGCGTCTCTACAACTTCGGCCAGGGCAACCCGCAGAACCAGTTCGCCATCGTGCTCGACGGCCTGGTCGTCGAGGCGCCGAGCATCAACAACGTGATCTCCGACGGTCGCGCGCAGATCTCCGGCAACTTCACGCAGCAGAGCGCGGCGACCCTCGCCAACCAGCTGAGCTTCGGCGCCCTGCCGATCCAGTTCGACGTGCAGAGCCAGGAGCAGGTCTCGGCCACGCTGGGCTCGCAGCAGCTCGAGCGCGGCCTGCTGGCCGGCATCATCGGCCTCATCCTCGTGGTGATCTACTCGCTGTTCCAGTACCGCACGCTGGGCCTGCTGACCGTCGCGTCGCTGGTCGTGGCCGGCTCGATCACCTACGTGGCGATCGCGCTGCTGAGCTGGGGGATGGGCTACCGCCTGTCGCTCGCCGGCGTCGCGGGTCTGATCGTGGCCATCGGCTTCACAGCGGACTCGTTCATCGTGTACTTCGAACGCATCCGTGACGAGCTGCGCAACGGCCGCACCCTGCACTTCGCGGTGCAGCGCGGCTGGCAGCGTGCCCGCCGCACGATCTACGCGGCCAAGGCCGTCAACCTGATCTCCGCGATCATCCTGTACTACCTCGCCGTCGGCGGTGTGCAGGGCTTCGCGTTCACCCTCGGCCTGACGACGGTCATCGACGTCATGGTGGTCGTGTGGTTCACGCACCCGATCATGGAGCTCCTCACGCGGGTGCCGTTCTTCCGGGACGGTCACCTGGCCTCGGGCCTCAACCGTGCCCGCCTGACGCTGTCGGCCGCGAAGCCGCGGTACGTCGGCGCCGGCCGGGTCGCCGGCCCGGAGACCATCGCGGAGGAGGCCGCGGCCGAGGTCAACGCCGAGGTCGAGGGGGCCACCCCCGCGACCGAGCCGGCGCTGGCCACCGCCTCGGTGACGTCGTCTCCGCTGCCCGCCCCCGCGACCGACGAGTCCGGGCGCAGGCTGACCATCGCGGAACGCCGCGCCGCCGAGCGCAAGGCCGCTGCCGCCACCGACGAGAACGAGGAGGGCCGCTGACATGGCTGGGTTCAGCTTTGCCGCCTGGGGCAACGACCTGTACACGGGTCGCCGGTCCTACCCGATCATCTCCAAGCGCCGCCGCTGGTTCGGCGTGTTCGCCCTGCTCGCCGTCGCCTCGATCGCCGTCCTCGGCGTCCGCGGTCTCTCGCTGAGCATCGACTTCCGCGGCGGCACCGAGATCACGCTCGCCAACACCTCGACCACCGACCAGCAGCCGGCCATCGCGGCCGTGCAGGCCGTGGTGCCGGGGGAGCAGCCGCTCGTCGCGTCCGTCGGCAGCAACGGCGTGCGCATCCAGACGAACACGCTCACCGAGGCGCAGGTCGCCGAGGTGGGCCAGAAGCTCGCCGACGCGTACCACGTCAACCCGGCGAACGACATGACGGTCTCCTCCGTCGGCCCGACCTGGGGTTCGAGCGTCTCGGTGCGGGCCCTGTGGGGCGTCATCGTGTTCGTCCTCGCGGCGGCCGCGTTCATGGCGATCTACTTCCGCGCCTGGCGCATGTCGCTCGCGGCGATCATCTCGATGCTCACCGACCTGCTGATCTCGGCCGGTGTGTATGCCGCGGTCGGCTGGGAGGTCTCGCCGTCGACCATCATCGGCTTCCTGACGATCCTGGGCTTCTCGCTCTACGACAAGATGGTCGTGTTCGACAAGGTCCGTGAGAACGCCGACGGCGTGCTCGACCAGACGCGCACCACCTACGCGGAGCGCGCGAACCTGGCCGTCAACCAGACGCTGGTCCGCTCGATCAACACCTCCGTGGTGGCGCTGCTGCCCGTCGGCGGCATCCTCTTCGTGGGTGCGCTGCTGCTGGGTGCGGGCACGCTCCGCGACCTGTCGCTCTCGCTGTTCGTCGGCATCTTCGTCGGTGCCGCGTCGTCGCTGTTCCTCGCGACGCCGCTCGACGTGACGCTGCGTGAGGGCGAGCCCCGGATCAAGGCCCACACGGCCAAGGTCCTGGCTGCCCGCGCGGGCTCGCTGGATGGCGACGACGTCGCCGACAGCCTGGCCGCCGTCCAGCTCACGCCTGGCCAGCACCTGGGCCAGGGCGCCCAGCCGCGGCGCAAGCGCTGATGCAGGACGACATCTCTCTGGTCGCCCTCTCCGGCCTCGGGCCGGAGAGGGCGGCGGAGATCCGCGCCCTGATCTGTGACGTGCCGGGCTACCCGCACGAGCCGATCATCTTCCGCGACATCACGCCGATGCTCGCGGACGGCGCGGCCCTGGCGGACGTCGTCGAGGCGTTCGCCCGCCTGTGCGAGGGCGAGGGCGGACACACCGTCGACGTCGTCGCGGGCATGGAGGCGCGCGGGTTCCTGCTGGGTGCGCCGATCGCCACGCGCCTGGGCGTCGGGTTCCTGCCGCTGCGCAAGGCGGGCAAGCTGCCGCCGCCCGTGGAGCGGGTCGACTACGAGCTCGAGTACGGGCACGCGGCCATCGAGCTGCGGAAGGGCACGCTGCCCGCGGGAGCCCGCGTGCTGGTGGTGGACGACGTGCTCGCCACCGGCGGCACCGCCGCCGCGGCCGCCGAGCTCGTGGAGCGGTGCGGCGGCGTCGTCGTCGCGACGGCGTTCCTGCTCGAGCTGGCCGGGCTCGGGGGCAGGGAGCGCCTCGAGGGCCGGGTCGTCGAGACCCTGCTGCGCGTCGAGGACCGGCCCGCGTCGTAGACTGGCGCCTCGACCCCGGGTGGAAGGAGGCGCCATGAGCAGCGAGGACACCAAGGTCTCGCGCGTGCCCGACCAGACGCCCGGCACCGGCGTCCGCGTCCGCAACCGCCTGGTCCGGCTGGGCGTCCGCGGCGGCAACGGCGTCAGCCCCGCCCTGGAGCCGCTGCTCCAGGCCGTGCGCGCGGCCCACCCGAAGGCCGAGCTCGGCGTCATCGAGCGGGCGTACACGGTGGCCGAGGAGGCGCACCGCGGCCAGCTGCGCAAGAGCGGCGACCCCTACATCACCCACCCGGTCTCGGTGGCGACGATCCTCGCCGAGCTCGGGTTCGAGGGCACCACGATCGCGGCGGCGCTGCTGCACGACACGGTCGAGGACACCGACTACTCGCTCGACCAGCTGCGCGCCGACTTCGGCGACGACGTCGCCCTGCTGGTCGACGGCGTCACCAAGCTCGACAAGGTGAAGTACGGCGACGCCGCGCAGGCCGAGACGGTGCGCAAGATGGTCGTGGCGATGGCCAAGGACATCCGCGTGCTGGTCATCAAGCTGGCCGACCGCCTGCACAACGCCCGCACGTGGAAGTACGTGCCGTCGTCGTCGGCGGAGCGCAAGGCGCGCGAGACGCTCGAGATCTACGCCCCCCTGGCCCACCGCCTGGGCATGAACACCATCAAGTGGGAGCTCGAGGACCTCAGCTTCCAGGCCCTGTACCCCAAGGTCTACGACGAGATCGTGCACCTGGTGGCCGAGCGCGCCCCGGCGCGCGAGGAGTACCTGTCGGTGGTGCGCGAGCAGATCCAGGCGGACCTGCGCGGCGCGAAGATCAAGGCCACGGTCACCGGCCGGCCGAAGCACTACTACTCGATCTACCAGAAGATGATCGTCCGCGGGCACGACTTCGCGGACATCTACGACCTGGTGGGCACGCGCGTCCTCGTGGACACGGTGCGAGACTGCTACGCGGCGCTCGGCGCCCTGCACGCGCGCTGGAACCCGGTCCCCGGCCGGTTCAAGGACTACATCGCGATGCCGAAGTTCAACATGTACCAGTCGCTGCACACGACGGTCGTGGGCCCGGGCGGCAAGCCCGTCGAGATCCAGATCCGTACGCACGACATGCACCGGCGGGCCGAGTACGGCGTCGCCGCGCACTGGAAGTACAAGGAGCCAGCGAAGCAGGGCCGTCCGGGCGCGACGCCCGAGGACCAGCGCAGCACCGACATGGCGTGGCTGCGCCAGCTCGTGGACTGGCAGCGGGAGACGGCGGACCCGAGCGAGTTCCTGGACTCGCTGCGCTACGAGATCGGCGGCGCCGAGGTCTACGTGTTCACGCCGAAGGGCCAGGTCATCGCCCTGCCCGCGGGCGCGACCCCGGTCGACTTCGCCTACTCGGTGCACACCGAGGTGGGCCACCGCACCATGGGCGCCCGCATCAACGGCCGCCTGGTTCCGCTCGACTCGCAGCTGCAGAACGGCGACGTCGTCGACATCCTCACGTCGAAGGCCGAGAGCGCGGGGCCGAGCCGCGACTGGCTGGCGTTCGTGAAGTCGGCCCGCGCGCGCAACAAGATCCGCGCCTGGTTCACCAAGGAGCGCCGCGAGGAGGCGATCGAGCAGGGGCGCGACTCCATCACCAAGGCGATGCGCAAGCAGAACCTGCCGATCCAGCGCCTGCTGTCGCACGAGGCGCTCGTGGGCCTGGCCACCGAGCTGCGGTTCGCGGACGTCTCGGCGCTGTACGCGGCCGTGGGCGAGGGGCACGTCTCCGCGCAGCACGTGGTCGAGCTGCTGGTGAAGTCGCTGGGCGGCGAGGACGGCACCGAGGAGGACACGGCCGAGGCCGCGGTCCCCGGCGTGCCGACGACGCCGCGGCGCACCCGCTCGGGCGACCCGGGGGTGATCGTCAAGGGCGTGGGCGACATCTGGGTCAAGCTCGCCAAGTGCTGCACCCCGGTGCCGGGCGACGACATCATCGGCTTCGTGACCCGCGGTGCGGGCGTGTCGGTGCACCGCGCCGACTGCGCGAACGTCGAGGGGCTGCGCGCCCAGCCGGAGCGCATCGTCGACGTGTCCTGGTCGAGCGGCTCGTCCACGACGTTCCTGGTGCAGATCCAGGTCGAGGCGCTGGACCGGTCCCGCCTGCTCTCGGACATCACGCGCGTGCTGTCCGACAACCACGTGAACATCCTGTCGGCCACCGTGTCGACCAGCCAGGACCGCATCGCGATGTCCCGGTACGTGTTCGAGATGGCCGAGCCTGCGCACCTGGCCCAGGTGCTCTCGGCGGTCCGCAAGGTCGACGGCGTCTTCGACGTCTACCGCATCACCGGGGCAAAGGCCGCGCACGCGCTCTAGCATCGCCGTATGACGCTGCCGGTCGCCCCGCCGATCCTGCCGATGCTGGCCAAGGCGGTGCCGGACGTCCCGGCGCAGCCCGACGGCGACCCCGCGTGGGACTACGAGCCCAAGTGGGACGGCTTCCGCGCGATCGTCTACCGGGACGGCGACGATGTGCGCATCGACTCGCGCAACGCCCGGCCGATGCAGCGGTACTTCCCGGAGGTGGTCGAGGCCGTCAAGGCCGCGCTGCCGGAGCGGTGCGTGGTCGACGGCGAGATCGTCGTCGCGCAGGGCAGCCGCCTCGACTTCGACGTGCTGTCCCAGCGCATCCACCCGGCCGACTCGCGCGTGCGGATGCTGGCGGCGACCACTCCGGCCGCGCTCGTGGTCTTCGACGTGCTCGCCGTGGGCGACGACGACCTCATGCAGCGGCCGCTCGCCGACCGGCTCGCGGCCCTCGACGCGCTCGGCCTGAGCGGGCCGGACGTGTTCGCCACGCCGCGGTCGCTCGACGCCGCCGTGGCCCGGCGCTGGTTCGACGAGTTCGAGGGAGCGGGCCTGGACGGCGTCGTCGCCAAGCCCCTCGACGGGCCCTACCAGCCCGACAAGCGCGCGATGCTCAAGATCAAGCACGCCCGCACGGCCGACGTGGTGCTCGCCGGCTACCGGCTGCACAAGACGTCCACGGCGGCCAAGCCGCTGCTCGGGTCGCTGCTGCTGGGCCTGTACGACGACGACGGCGGCCTCCAGTTCGTGGGCGTCGCCGCCTCGTTCCCGGCGGCGCGGCGGGCGGCCCTGGTCGAGGAGCTCGCGCCCCTCGTCGTCGGGCCGGACGACGAGCACCCGTGGGGCGACTGGCAGGACCCGTCCGCGGCGGGGGAGCGGCGGCCCGGGGCGCAGTCCCGGTGGAGCGCGGGCAAGGACCTGTCGTTCACGCCCCTGCGGGTGGAGCGGGTGCTCGAGGTCGGGTACGACCACATGGAGGGAACCCGGTTCCGGCACACGTCGCAGTTCAAGCGCTGGCGCCCCGACCGCGACCCGGGCACGTGCACGTACGCGCAGCTCGAGGAGCCGGTGAGCTACGACCTCGGGTCGCTGCTGCCCGGCGCGCCCGGCACCGCCTGAGCGATGAGGACGCTGCGTCGGTAGGGTCCTTGAGGTATGGGAACCCTCCGGTACGGGATGACCTGCTCCCTCGACGGCTACGTCGCCGACGCGGGTGGTGACTTCGCGTGGACCGCGCCCAGCGAGGAGTCGCACCTGTTCGTCAACGCCCTGACCCGGGACGTCCGCACGTTCGTCATGGGGCGCCGCATGTTCGAGACGATGCACGTCTGGGACACGATGCCGTCCGGCGGCGAGGTCGCGACGGACGAGTTCGCGCGGATCTGGCAGGCCGCCGACAAGATCGTCTGCTCGGACTCCCTCACGGGTGCCGACGCACCGCGCACCACGTTCGAGCCCCGCCTGACGACAGCCCGGCTGGCCGAGATCGTGGCCGCGACGGACGGCGTCGTCGAGGTGTCAGGCCCGACGACGGCGGCCGACGCGCTGCGGGCGGGCCTGGTCGACGACGTCCGGCTGTTCGTCGTGCCGCACGTCATCGGGGGCGGGCTACCCGCCTTCCCGCCGGACGCGCGGCTGCAGCTCAAGCTCACCGACGAGCGCCGGTTCGCCAACGGGACGGTGTACCTGCGCTACCGCCGCGCCTGACGTCAGCCCTTCGGCCGGTCCCGGTCGCGGCTCGGCTGCACCCGTTTGGGCTCGCCCGCCTGCTTGGGGTACTCCGGCGGGTAGGGCAGGTCGCCCAGGCCGTGCTCCTCCTCGTCGCGGCGGGCCAGCTCCAGGGCGGCGTCGAGCGAGCAGTCCAGGGCGGGGTCGCGGTCGGCGCGCAGCGCCGCGAACAGGTCGCCCACCTGCGCGAACCGCTCCGGCATGGTCTGGACGGTGAAATCGGCCGGGTGCACCGACCCGACCTCGTCCCAGCTGAGCGGCGCCGACACCGTCGCGGCGGACCGCGCCCGGATCGAGTACGCGGAGGCGATGGTGCGGTCGCGGGCCATCTGGTTGTAGTCGACGAAGATCCGCTCGCCCCGCTCCTCCTTCCACCACTTGGTGGTCACGGCGTCGGGAAGGCGCCGCTCGAGCTCGCGCCCGACGGCGATGGTGGCGCGCCGGGCCTGCTGGAACGACCAGCGCGGGGCCAGCGGCACGAAGACGTGCAGGCCGCGGCCCCCGGACGTCTTCGGGTACCCCGTGAGCCCGAGCTCGCCCAGCAGCTCGCGCAGCACGGGAGCCACGCGTGCGGCGTCGTCGAACGACGTGCCCGGCTGCGGGTCGAGGTCGATGCGCAGCTGGTCGACCGCCTCGACGTCGTCCCGGCGCACGGGCCACGGGTGGAACGTGATGGTGCCGAGGTTCGCGGCCCAGGCGACGACGGCGAGCTCGTGCGGGGCGACCTCGGCCGCCGTGCGCCCGGACGGGAACGCGATGGTCGCGGTCTCGACATAGTCCGGGGCGCCCTGCGGAAGGCGCTTCTGGTAGAACGCGTCGCCGCGAGAGTCGGCGCGCGTGGCCATCACGGCCCCGTCGAAGAACCCCTTGGGCCAGCGCTCCAGCGTGGTGGGCCGGTGCAGCAGCGCACCGAGGATCCCGTCGCCGACGGCGAGGAAGTACTCCACGACCTGCAGCTTGGTGAGCCCGACGGCGGGGAACACGACCCGGTCGGGGCTGGAGATGCGGACGGTGCGGCCCGCGACGTCGAGCTCGACGGCGGGCGCGGCGGACGGGGCCATGAGCCCACGCTAGAGGGCATCGCCGCAGACGGCATGGGCGCCGGGGGAGTCGCGGGCCGCGGCCAGGGTCTCGCGGGCCTGCGGCCGCCCCACCACGCGCACCCGCTTCTCCAGGAGGCGGGAGGCCGCGGCGAGGTCCGCGCCGGAGCCCGCGAGGCGGGCGAGCAGCGGAAGCGCGCGCTCCCGCGGCAGCCGGCGGGCGACGTCGACGGCGGTGCGCTCCGGCGTCGTGACGCGGACCCCGCCGACGACGCCCGAGTCGGTCCCGAGCCCCGTGCCGGACCAGACGCTCGCTGCACCGGGCGAGTCCGGCCGGTGCGTGCCCGACCGGTAGGCGAGGTGAAGGGCCCCGGGACCGGGCCCTCCCGCGTGCACCCACACGGCCGTCGGCCCCGCGACGACCGCCCGGGGCGGCACGCGGGGCGCGATCGCCGCCGCCCGGGCCGCGGGCGTGGGCTCCCGGCCAGCCGCCAGGGCCACGTCGTCGGCCAGCACACGCAGTGCGCCGTCGCGGACCAGCACCTGCCACGCTGCCCGCCCGCCGACGTCGGCCGGACGCACCACGGACGGGCGCGGCGGCGGGTGCGCGGGCAGCAGAGCAGAGACGACGACGGGCTCCATGCCCCCGGACGCTAGTCGCGCGCGCGGGGGGCGTGGAGCCCGCCTGTGGACGAGCGTCAGCCGCGGGAGTCCTCGGCGGCCCGGGCGACCTGCTCCAGCCACGAGCGACGCGCAGCGAGCGCCGTCTCCAGGTCGGCGACCTTGCGCTTGTCGCCCTTGGCCTGCGCGGCGGCGAGCTCGGACTCGAGACCCTCGATCGCCGACTCGAGCTGCGCGAGCGCCCCCTCGGCGCGGGCCCGCTTCTCCGGGTTCACGCGGGAGAACTGCGCCTGCTCGGCGTCACGCACGGCCTGCTCGACGGCGCGCAGGCGGCCCTCGACGCGCTGGACGTCGCCGCGGGGAACCTTGCCGGCCTCCTCCCAGCGCTCCTGGATGCCGCGCAGCGCGGCCTTCGCAGAGCCGAGGTCCTTGACCGGCACGAGGGCCTCGGCCTCGACCAGGATCGCCTCCTTGACCGTGAGGTTCTCCGCGTACTCCGCGTCGACGGCCGCGTTCTGCTCGTCGCGCGCGTTGAAGAACGCGTCCTGCGCGGCGCGGAACTTGGCCCACAGCGCGTCGTCGTCGCGGCGGGCGGCACGCCCGGCGTTCTTCCAGCGCGTCATGAGGTCGCGGAACGCACCCGCGGTGGCACCCCAGTCCGTCGACGCCGACAGCGCCTCGGCCTCGGCGACCAGCTGCTCCTTGACGGACTTCGCCGACGTGTTGCGCTGCTCCAGGTCGGCGAAGTAGTGCCGGCGCTCGCGGTCGAAGGCGGTGCGGGCGTGGCTGAACCGCTTCCAGAGGGACTCCTCGGTGGAGCGGTCGATGCGCGGCCCCGACCGCTGCGCCTCCTTCCACTGGTCCAGCAAGGCGCGCAGCTCCTCGCCCGCCGGGCGCCACTGCATGCGCTGGGGGTCGGTGCCGGCGATCTTCTCGGCGGACTCGACGATCGCGGTGCGGGAGGCGACGGCCTCGGCGCGCGCGGCTGCACGCTGCTCCTCCAGGGCGGCGCGACGCTCGGCGGCGACGCCACCCAGAGCCTCGACGCGGGTGCGCAGCGAGTCCAGGTCGCCGACGGCGGCCGGCTCGGCCGTCTCCTCGCGCAGCTTCGCGAGGGTCTGGTCGATCTCCTTGACGGCGAGGTCGGCGCTCGACAGGCGCGTCTCGAACAGGCTCACCTTGGCCGACAGGTCCAGGTAGCGGCGCACGTACAGGCTCATCGCCTCGGACGCCTCGACGCCCGGGAACTGGCCCACGGAGCGCTCACCGGCGGCCTCGCGCACGTAGACGGTGCCCTCGTCGTCGACCCGGCCGAACGCCTCGGCGTCGGCCACGGCGGCCGCGTCCAGGGCGGGCGGCACCGGGGCGGCCGGGGCGGCGGCGTCGGCCGCCGGGGCGGCCGGCGACGGGCGGCGCATCGGCTTGGGCTTCGGCAGGCGCGACGGCTTCGGGGCGGCGGGGCGCGGCGCCGGGGCAGGGGCCTCGGCGGCCGGGGCGGGCTCCTCGGCGGGGGCCTCCTCAGCGGGCGTCTCCTCGGAGGCGGCCTGCTCGGCCGCCGGGGCGGCGTCCTCGACGGGCGCGTCCTCGGCGACGGGCGCGTCCTCGGCGACAGGCGCCTCAGCAGCGGGGGCGGCCTCCTCGGCAGGCGCCTCCTCGGCCGCGGCGGCCTCGGGCTCCGCGACCGGTGCCTCAGGAGTCTCGGCCTTCACGCTCTGCGTGGCCTCGCTCTCGACGACGCCCTCGGCGGACGTGGGCTCGTTCTCAGCGGCAGCGTGATCGCTCACTTGGTGTCAACTCCTTGGATTGTGACCGGGGTGGCGGGGGGACCGTCTTGGCCCCCACCGCTCACGCCCTGGGCAGCGACTGCCTGGACGATGTCCAGGCCGGACGTGATCTTTCCGAACACCGTGTACCCACCGGCAGAGTCCGGGGGGATGGTGGAATCCTGGTACACCAGGAAGAACTGTGAGCCCATCGACGCGCCGTCGCCCATCACGCGGGCCATGGCGAGCGTGCCGGCCTTGTAGACGTTGTCGGCGGGGGCGTTCTCGATGGGGCCGAACGTGTAGCCGGGGCCGCCGCTGGGGCTGCCGTCGGGGCTGCCGCACTGCAGCACGAAGATGCTCGACGTCGTCAGGCGGTGGCAGGGCGTGCTGTCGAAGAACCCGTGCTGGGCCAGGTACACGAAGCTGGCGACGGCCTGCGGGGCGGCGTGCCCGTCGAGCTCGACCGTGATGGGTCCCCGGTTCGTGGTGACCTTCGCGGTCCAGGTGCGGTCCTGCGCGAACGTCGGGCTCGGGAGCGTCAGGCTGGCGGTGGAGCCGCTGGGCCGACCGCCGTGGCCGGCCAGGCCGATGGCGAGGCCGCCGCCGCCGAGGGCGAGCACCAGCACGGCGGCGGTGATCGCCGCGACGCGCCGACGGCGCGCGCGTGCCTTGGCCGCCCGCGCCTCCCACCGGAGCTGCCGCTGGCGCGCCTGCTCCCGCTCGCGCTTGGTGGACGCCAAACCCTGCTCCTCCCCGCCGTCTCCCGGGCGCGCACACGCCCGGCGTCGCACGCGCACGCGTGCGGGGGACAGTCTAGGCACCGAGTCCCTGGTCACACCGACCGGGCGAGGTCCGGCGGCTACGGTTGGCGTGTGCAGGTCCACCTGGTCGTCGCCCCTGTGTTCGCCACCAACTGCTGCGTGGTGGTCGACGCCCCCGCCGACGGCGACGCCGCGGGCGCGGACGCCGTCGTCGTCGACGCCGGGGCGGGGGTTGCCGAGACGGTGATCGCCCTGGTCAGGGAGCACGGCTGGCGGGTGCGGGCGGTGCTGGCCACGCACGGGCACGTCGACCACACGTGGGACGCCGCGGCCCTCTGCGAGGCGTTCGACGCGCCGCTGCGCATCCACACCGCCGACGCCTACCGGCTCGCCGACCCGTTCGGCACGCTCGGCCTCACCGCCGGCGGGGTGAGCGACGCGCTGTGCCTGGCGCTCGCGGGCCTGGGCCTGCGCCCCGAGGACTACCGCGTGCCCGCCGACGTCGTCCCCTTCGACGGCGCGGGTGACGACGGGGACGGCACCCTGGTCGCCGGCTCGGTGCGGCTGCGCGCGCTCCACGCGCCCGGCCACACCGAGGGCGCCACGCTCTACGAGGCCGACGGCGTGCTGCTCGCGGGTGACGTGCTGTTCGCCGGCGGGATCGGCCGCACCGACCTGCCCGGCGGGGACGACGCCGCCATGCGCGCGACCCTGCGCGACGTCGTCCGGCGGCTGGACCCGGCGCTCGCCGTCGTGCCCGGGCACGGGCCCACCACCACCGTGGCGCGCGAGCTGGACGGCAACCCCTACCTGGCGTAGCTCAGGACCTGCGGGCGGCGACGCCGCGACGGTCGCCGCCGACGGCGGCTACGCCGACCAGTCCCACCGGTACCCCGAGGTGCAGATGCGCGTGAGGTGATCTGGGAGAATCGCGACCATGGCTCGCATCGCCCCTCTCTCCGGCTTCCCCGAATGGCTCCCTGACGGTCGCGTCGTGGAGCAGCACGTGCTCGACACGCTGCGCCGCACGTTCGAGCTGCACGGGTTCGCCGGCGTCGAGACGCGTGCGGTGGAGCCGCTGGACCAGCTGCTGCGCAAGGGCGAGACCTCCAAGGAGGTCTACGTGCTGCGCCGCCTCCAGGCCGACGACGATGACACCGCGGCGGTCGACCGAAGCGCCCAGCTGGGCCTCCACTTCGACCTCACCGTGCCGTTCGCCCGCTACGTGCTGGAGAACGCCGGCAAGCTCGCCTTCCCGTTCAAGCGCTACCAGATCCAGAAGGTGTGGCGCGGCGAACGTCCCCAGGACGGCCGCTTCCGCGAGTTCGCCCAGGCGGACATCGACGTCGTCGGCGCCGGGGAGCTGCCGTACCACTTCGAGGTCGAGCTGCCGCTCGTCATGGCCGCCGCGCTGGGCGCGCTCGCCGACGTCGGCCTGCCGCCCGTGCGGATCCTCGTGAACAACCGCAAGGTCGCCGAGGGCTTCTACCGCGGCCTGGGCCTCGAGGACGTCGACGGCGTGCTGCGCAACATCGACAAGCTCGACAAGATCGGGCCCGACGCCGTCGCCGAGCTGCTGGGCACCGAGTGCGGCGCCACACCCGAGCAGGCGAAGGCGTGCCTCGAGCTCGCCGGCTTGTCCGGGTCGGACGCGTCCGTGATCGACGCCGTCCGCGCGCTGGCCGCGGCGAACGGGGCGTCCAACGAGCTGCTGGAGACGGGCCTGGCGGAGCTGGGCGCCCTCATCGAGGCCGCCGCCGAGCGCGCCCCTGGCGTCGTCGTCGCCGACCTCAAGATCGCCCGCGGGCTCGACTACTACACCGGCTCGGTCTACGAGACGGTGCTGGTGGGCCACGAGGGCCTGGGCTCGATCTGCTCGGGCGGCCGCTACGACACGCTCGCGTCGGACGGCAAGAACACCTACCCGGGCGTCGGCCTGTCGATCGGCGTCTCCCGCCTGGTCTCGCGCCTCCTGTCCGCCGGCCTGGTCCGCGCCACGCGCGGCGTGCCGACGGCGGTGCTCGTCGCGGTGAGCACCGAGGCGGAGCGCGCGGCGTCCGACGCCGTCGCCGCCGCCCTGCGAGCGCGGGGCATCCCGGCCGACGTCGCCCCGAAGGCCGCGAAGTTCGGCAAGCAGATCCAGTTCGCCGACCGCCGCGGCATCCCGTTCGTCTGGTTCCCGGGCGAGACGCACCAGGTCAAGGACATCCGCTCGGGCGAGCAGGTCGACGCCGACGCCTCGGCGTGGCAGCCGCCGGCCGAGGACTGGTGGCCGCGCGTGGTGCCGGCCGTCTGAGCCTCGTGGCCGGATGAGCCCTACGCCTGGATGATCGACAGCACGTTGCGGGCCGGGTCGCAGAACCAGGCGATCGTCGGGCCCTGCGACGGGTCCGTCGACCGCGCGACGCCGTCGGCGTCCTGGTGCAACCCCTCGTACCGCTCGAGCTGCACGCCGGCGGCCTTGAGGTCGGCGACGGCGACGTCGACCTCGGGCACCACGAGGTTCAGGACCGTGTACGTCGCCGGCTTGTGGGCCTCGCCCTTGGGGTAGACGAACACGGGCTCGCCGCCCGTGACGTGCAGCTCCAGGCCCATGCCGGTGTCGCGGGCGTCGAGCCCGAGCGTGTCGCGGTAGAAGGTGAGCGCGGCGGCGAGGTCGTCGACCGAGAAGCCGCTGAAGGCTCGCGTGATGGTGACCATGGGGGTCTCCTCTCTCTCCCCGGGTCCGACGACGCAGGTGGGGCGGACTCACCGGTGGGTGAGGGGAGACCCCGGTCAGCCCTCCGCGAGCCGCGCCGGGAACCCTCCGGTCGCCACGGGGCCCCAGCGCTCGATTGTGATCCGCACGATCGACTTGCCCTGCGTGACCATGGCCTCGCGGTACTCGTCCCAGTCCGGGTGCTCGCCGGCGGCGGCCCGGTAGTAGTCGACCAGCGGCTCGACGGAGTCGGGGGAGTCGATCACCTCGGCCGTGCCGTCCACCTGGACCCACGACCCGCCGAACGTGTCGCCAAGAGCGAGCAGGGACGCGCGGGGGTCGCGGCGCAGGTTGGCGACCTTGGCCCGTTCGGGGTAGGTCGAGACGACGATGCGCCCCTCGCCGTCGACGGCGAACGTCACGGGGCTCGCCTGGACGCCGGCGCCGTCGGCGTCGTTGGCGCGGCGGGTGATGAGGATGCCGTCGCGGCGGGTGCGGAGCGTGGCGAGCAGCGCGTCGCGGTCGACGGTGGTGTTGGTGGCGATGGTTCGGGGCATGGCGGCCATTGTCCACGCGGCGGACCGGGCACGCGACACCTTGCGACGGCCGCCGCGAAGGCTGCCGACCTGCTCTTTAGGGTGGGACGTCCTGACCGCGTGGCTGCGAGAGGAGGCTCGTCGTGGAGTCCGCCGCCCTCATGCCCGCGGTCGCGGACGGGCTTGACCTCCAGAGGGTCAAGTACCGCCTCCTGGTGGCGCTGTGCCTCGCGGCGATGGTGTTCGGGTTCGTCGTCGACGCCCCGGCGGAGCTGCTGCGCGGCACGGTCGCGATCCTCACGTCGCCGTCGAACCTGCTGACCGACTACCTGGCGATCGCCAGCGTCGGGGCCACGTTCCTCAACGCGGGCGCGCTGACGCTGCTCAGCCTCGTCATGGTGCGCGTCGCGAGGGCGGAGCTGTCCGGGCCGGTCATCGCCGGGCTGTTCACGGTGTTCGGGTTCGCCCTGTTCGGCAAGAACCTGTTCAACTCGATCCCGATCACGCTCGGCGTGCTGCTGTACGCGCGGCTGGACCACCGGCGGTTCCGGGACTTCCAGGTGGAGAGCCTCTTTGCGACGTCCCTGGGCCCGGCAGTGAGCTTCATGGCGTTCGGCAGCGACCTGCCGCGGTGGCTGGGGATCCCGCTCGGCTACGTGCTGGGCGTCGTCATCGGGCTGGTGATCCCGCCGCTGGCGGCGCACTTCACGAGGTTCCACCACGGCCTGACCCTGTACAACGTCGGGTTCACCGCGGGGATCGTCGGCATGGTCATCGTCGCGATGATGAACCTGCTCGACCAGGAGGTGCTCGAGGCGTCGTACGTCTCGGCCGGGTACACGCTCGAGCTGTCGGTGCTCACCGTCGTGTTCTGCGCGGCGCTGTTCGCCTGCGGGTTCGTGCTCAACGGGCGGTCCGCGCGGGGGATGGGCGGGCTGATGCGCCGGCCGGGGCAGGCGCCCAGCGACTTCGTCGCCCTGGAGGGCGTGGGCCGCACGGTCATGAACATGGGCCTGCTGGGCATCACGGCCGTGGCGTACGTGCTGGTGGTGGGCGGCGAGCTCAACGGTCCGGTGCTGGGCAGCGTCTTCACCGTCATCGGGTTCGGCGCGTACGGCAAGCACGCGCGCAACTGCCTGCCCGTCCTGGTGGGCGTCGCCCTCGCCGCCGTCGTCACGTCGACCGACATTGGCTCCACGCCGGCGGTGCTCGCCGCGCTGTTCGGCACCACGCTGGCCCCGATCAGCGGCGTCTTCGGGAGCGCGTGGGGCGTCGTCGCCGGGGTGCTGCACCTGGCGATCGTCGCGAACGTCGGGTTCCTGCACGCCGGCATGAACCTGTACAACCAGGGCTTCGCGGCGGGTTTCGTCGCCATCGTCCTGTACCCCGTGCTCCACGCGCTGCTCCGCATGCGCGCGAAGCGCGCGGCGAGGGCCGGCGTCGGCCCGGATCGGGGGTCGCCCACGCCCTGACGGCGCCGATCGCTCGCGATTCCCCCGGACGGCATGCACGACGCGACAGTGCAGGTCGGTGCCTCTGTAGCGTGGTGCCCGACGACGAGAACCATGAACACGACTGCGCGAGGGGGGCGGCGCGTGACCCTCGAGCGCGTTCGCGTGATGACACGCCGTGCCGGCCCGGCCAAGCCGCGGGGCTACTACCAGGACTCGATCGTCTTCGGCCTGCTCCTGACGCTGTGCCTGGGCGCCGTCGCCCTCGGGTTCGTGCTCGACACCCCGGCCGAGCTGCTGCGCGGCACCGCCACCATCCTCACCTCGCCCAGCGGGCTGCTCACCGACTACATGGCGATCTCCTCGGTGGGTGCGACGCTCCTCAACGCCGGGCTGCTGACCCTCGCCAGCGTCGTGTACGTGCGGGTGAAGAAGATCCGCCTCTCCGGCGCGGTCATCGCCGGCCTGTTCACCGTGTTCGGGTTCGCCCTGTTCGGCAAGAACCTCATCAACTCGATCCCGATCACCCTCGGCGTGCTGCTGTACGCCAAGCTCGTCGGCAAGAAGCTCTCCGACTACACGGTGGTGAGCCTGTTCGCCACGGCGCTCGCCCCGGCCGTCAGCCTGATGATCTTCGGCAAGGGCCTGCCGCTGCTCCTGGGCATCCCCCTCGGCCTGACGGTCGGCGTGCTCATCGGCCTGGCCATCCCGCCGATGTCCGACCACGTGATCCGGTTCCACCACGGCCTGGTGCTGTACAACATCGGCTTCGCCGCCGGCATGGTCGGCATGGTCATCGTCGCGATCATGAACCTCGTGGGGACCGACGTCCCCGAGGTGCACCTGGTCTCGTCCGGCAACACCGTGCCGCTCGCCGTCGCCACGCTCGCGTTGTGCCTGGCGATGTTCGCCGGCGGGTTCGTGCTCAACGACCGCTCCACCGGCGGGCTGCTCGCGTTCTTCCGCCGCTCCGGGCGCACCCCCAGCGACTTCGTCGCCCAGGAGGGCCTGGGCCGCACGCTCATGAACATGGGCTCCATGGGCGCCCTGGCGATCGGGTACGTGATCCTGGTGGGCGGCGACCTCAACGGCCCCGTGCTCGGCGGCGTGTTCACCGTCATCGGCTTCTCGGCCTTCGGCAAGCACCCGCGCAACTGCGTGCCGATCCTCATCGGCGTCGCCATCGCCGCCACCGTCACGGGCGCCGACCTCGCCTCGCCCAACATGCTGCTCGCCGCCCTGTTCGGCACCACCCTCGCGCCACTGGCCGGCGTGTTCGGGTTCGGGTACGGCGTCATCGCCGGGTTCCTGCACCTCGCGCTCGTCGCCAACGTCGGGTTCCTGCACGCCGGCCTCAACCTCTACAACAACGGGTTCTCCGCCGGCTTCGTCGCCCTGGTGCTCATCCCGTTCTTCAACGCGATCTTCCACATCCGGGGCAAGGGCTCGCGGATCGTCGACATCGAGTGGCGCCCCGCCCAGGCGGACTCGTCGTCCGAGTAAACTCCGGCCGGGGGCGTCGCGCGCCCCGCATCCCCAGCACTGCAAGGAAGGACTCTCCGTGCTCCGCACCCACACGGCCGGCTCACTTCGGGCCGAGCACATCGGTCAGACCGTCACCCTCACGGGCTGGGTCGACCGCCGCCGCGATCACGGAGGAGTGGCCTTCATCGACCTGCGCGATGCCTCGGGCATCGCCCAGGTCGTCATCCGCGACGAGGCCGTCGCCCACCCGCTGCGCGCCGAGTTCGTGCTCCAGGTGACCGGCGAGGTCTCCGCCCGCCCCGAGGGCAACGCCAACCCCAACCTCGCCACCGGCGAGATCGAGGTCATCGCCACCTCCGTCACGACGCTCAACGAGTCGGCCCCGCTGCCGTTCCAGGTGTCGACGGCGCTCGCGGACACCGAGGTGATCGGCGAGGAGGCGCGCCTGGCGTACCGGTACCTCGACCTGCGCCGCCCGGCGCCGCAGCACGCCATGCGCCTGCGCGCCAAGGTGAACCAGGCGGCCCGCCGCGTGCTCGACGCCGAGGACTTCGTCGAGATCGAGACGCCCACGCTGACCCGCTCGACCCCCGAGGGCGCCCGCGACTTCCTGGTCCCCGCGCGCCTGGCGCCGGGCTCCTGGTACGCCCTGCCGCAGTCGCCGCAGCTGTTCAAGCAGCTGCTCATGGTGGGCGGCATGGAGCGCTACTACCAGATCGCCCGCTGCTACCGCGACGAGGACTTCCGCGCGGACCGCCAGCCGGAGTTCACGCAGCTCGACGTCGAGATGAGCTTCGTGGAGCAGGACGACGTGATCGCCCTGGCCGAGAAGGTGCTCGTCGCACTGTGGGAGCTCATCGGCGTGACCCTGCCGACGCCCATCCCGCGCATGACGTTCGCGGATGCGATGCGCCTGTACGGCTCGGACAAGCCCGACCTGCGCTTCGGCAACCCGCTCGTCGAGCTCACCGAGTACTTCAAGGACACCCCGTTCCGCGTGTTCCAGTCGGAGTACGTCGGCGCCGTCGTCATGGCCGGCGGGGCCTCGCAGCCGCGCCGCCAGTTCGACGCCTGGCAGGACTGGGCCAAGCAGCGCGGCGCCAAGGGCCTCGCCTATGTCACGTTCGCCGACGACGGCACGCTGGGCGGCCCCGTCGCCAAGAACCTGTCCGACGCCGAGCGCGACGGCCTCGCGGCGGTCACCGGCGCGCAGCCGGGCGACGCCGTGTTCTTCGCGGCCGGCAAGACGTCGGAGGCGCGCGCGCTGCTCGGCGCCGCCCGCATCGAGATCGCCAAGAAGACCGACGCCATCGACGACGACGCCTGGGCGTTCGTCTGGGTGGTCGACGCGCCCCTCTTCAAGCCGACAGGAGACGCCGCCGACGAGGGCGACGTGGCGCTCGGCCACTCCGCCTGGACCGCCGTGCACCACGCGTTCACGTCGCCCAACCCGGACTGGATCGACACGTTCGAGCAGTCGCCCGGCGAGGCGCTCGCGTACGCGTACGACATCGTGTGCAACGGCAACGAGATCGGCGGCGGCTCGATCCGTATCCACCGCCGGGACGTGCAGGAGCGCGTGTTCGACGTCATGGGTATCGGCCCGGCGGAGGCGCAGGAGAAGTTCGGCTTCCTGCTCGACGCCTTCGCCTTCGGCGCCCCGCCGCACGGCGGCATCGCGTTCGGCTGGGACCGCATCGTCGCCCTGCTGACCAAGTCGCCGTCGATCCGCGACGTCATCGCGTTCCCGAAGTCGGGCGGCGGGTACGACCCGCTGACGCAGGCGCCCGCGCCGATCACGCCGGAGCAGCGCAAGGAGGCCGGCGTCGACGCCAAGCCGGCCGAGCCCAAGGCCGACGCGAAGGCGTGACCGCCCTTCCCGAACCCTGGGCGAGCCACCCGCTGGTGGTCACGGAGTCGGCGCACCACGGGTGGGACGTGTCCGACGCGTGGGTGCAGGACGACGCGCTGCTGCTGCGGCTGCGGCGCGCCGCCCTGCCCGACGAGCCGGGCGGCCTGGGGCTGTACGGCGTCGGCACGCCGGACGGCGTGGCGCGGCTGCTGCTGCGCCACGCCCCGGTGTGGGCCGCCGAGCCCGTGGGCCGCACCACCATGCCCCGCGGCACCCGCGCCGCCCTGCGCGCACTGACGGACGCCGTGCCGGCCCCGTTCGACCAGCCCGCGCAGGGGGCGTGGGACTGGTTCATGCTCGACCACGCGCCCGCGCCGGTAGCCGGCGAGGAGCACGTCGAGGAGCTGACGGGTGCCGAAGGCCTCGCCGAGGCGCGCGCCGAGATCACCCTCGCCCACCCGATGGGCGAGCTCGGCGTCGACGAGCCGCGCTCGCGCTGGTGGGGCTGGCGCGACGACGACGGCGTGCTGCGCGGCGTCGTCGGCGCGGACCGGCGGGTGCCGGGCGCCCCGTGGGTGCTCGGCTCCATCGGCACCGACCCCGCGTGGCGTGGCCGTGGCGTCGCGGCCGCGACCACGGCCGTCGCCGCCCGCGCGGGCCTGCAGGAGGCCCCGATCGTCACGCTCGGCATGTACGCCGACAACGACGCCGCCCGCCGCACCTACACGCGCGTCGGGTTCGTCGTGGTCCAGGAGAACGAGAGCTCACGATGACGCTGCCGCCCCGCTGGGCCGCCCACCCCGTGGTGGTCACCGAGTCCGCGCACCACCGCTGGGACGTCGCCGCGGCGTGGTGGGACGACGACGCGCTGCTGGTCGCCCTCGCCCAGCCCGGCGCGCCGGAGTGGGTGTACTCCGTCGGCACGCCCGACGCCGCCGCCCGCCTGCTGCTGCGCGCCGCCGCCGAGCGCGGCATCGACCCGGCCTCCCGCACCACGGTGCCCAGGGGCACGCGCGCGGCCCTGCGGCTGCTGACCGACGCGGCCCCCGCACCCTTCGACGCGCCTGCCCAGGGGGCGTGGGACTGGCTCATGGTCGACCGCTCCCCGGACCGGGTGCCGGGGGAGGAGCGCGTCGAGGAGCTGGTCGGCCCGGCGGGCCGCGACGAGGCCCGCGCGGCTCTCGTCGTCGCGCACCCGGACGGCCGGCTCGACGTCGACGAGCCCGCCTCGCGCTGGTGGGGCTGGCGCGACGACGACGGCGTGCTGCGCGGCGTGGCGGGCGCCGACCTCGGCGACCCCGGCACGCCCTGGTGGCTCAGCTCCGTGGGCACCGCCCCCGACTGGCGGGGGCGCGGCATCGCCTCGGCCGCCACGGCCGTGGCCGTGCGGGCAGGCCTCAAGGAGGCGCCGATGGTCACGCTGCACATGCACGCCGACAACGACGCCGCCCGCCGCACCTACGTGCGCCTCGGGTTCAGCGTCGAGCAGGAGTTCGAGAGCTCCCGCTAGCGGCGCGTCAGCGCGACCACCGGGATCGTGCGACCGGCCTTGACCTGGTGGTCGGCGAAGAACGGCGCGACCGCGAGGATCTGCGCCCAGGCCTGCTCCCGCTCGGCGCCCTCGAGCGTGGTCGCGGTCGCCTCGAACCGCTGGGCTCCCGCCTCGACCACCACGTCCGGGTGCGCGCGCACGTTGCGGTACCAGTCCGGCGCGCGAGGGCTGCCCGCGGCGGACGCGAGGACCATCAGGCGCTCGCCGTCGTGGAGGGCCATGAGCGGGACGACGTGCTCGCGGCCGGTGCGGGCGCCCGTGGTGGTCAGCAGCAGCAGGCGGTCGCGGTGCATGCCGGGCGGCAGGTCGGCGCCGGACCTCAGGAGCTCGATCACGCGCGGGTTCATCTGAGACATGTCGGCCTCGGCCATGGCTGCCACGCTACGCCGCGTCGTCCTCCCAGACGACGACCAGGTCCGCCGCGTCCCGGGTCGACGCGACGAGCTCCGCGTTGACCTGATCCGTGCCGTGCGCCCAGGCGTGGGCGGCGTGCGGCTCTCGGCCGAACTCGACGTGCCGCGCCACGAGCCGCTCCAGCCGCAGGGGCGACGGCGGGTCCAGGAACCAGACCTGCGCCATGGCGGCCCGGGCACGCGGCCACGCCCCGTCGCCGGCGAGCAGGTAGTTGCCCTCCGTGATGACCAGGGGGACGTCGTCGGGCACCGCGACGCCCGCCGCCACGGGCTCCTCGATCTCCCGGTGGAACACGGGTGCGTAGACCGGCCCGTCGCCCGGGCGCTGGGCCGCGACCCGCTCCAGCAGGGCGGCGTACCCGGCGTCGTCGAACGTGTCGATCGCGCCCTTCCGGTCGGCGCGCCCGAGGTCCGCGAGCACCGCCTGCGACAGATGGAAGCCGTCCATGCCGACGACGACGGCGCGCCCCGGGCCGAGCGCCCGCGCCAGCGCCGCCGCCAGCGTCGACTTGCCCGCGCCCGGCGCCCCGGTGATGCCGAGCACGGTGCGGCCCGGCCGCGCAGCGAGGGCGGCGGCGCGCTCCACGAGGGCCGGCGTGGAGAGGAGAGCGGGGAGCGGGGCCGCGGTCACGTCGGCGAGCGTACCGGCGGTGCTGCCAGGATGGCCCCATGCTCAACGCTCACGGCAAGTGGTCCCTGGTCACCGGCGCGTCCCGCGGGATCGGGCTCCAGATGGCGCTCGCGCTCGGGCAGGCGGGGGTCAACGTCGTCGTGCACTCGCGCGAGCTCGCCGGGACGCACGGGCTGGTCGAGGAGCTGCGCGACCTCGGCGTCGAGGCGTTCGCCGTGGCCGGGGAGCTCTCCGACCCGGCCCAGGTGCGCGCCCTGGCCGACGACGTGCTGCGGCGCGTCTCCGTCGACCTGCTGTTCACCAACGCCGGCGTGCAGCCGCCGTCGCACGACCCGTACTGGGAGGCCGACGCCGACGAGTACGTGCGCACCTACCTGGTCAACGTGGTCGCGCCGATGATCCTGGTGGAGAAGTTCCTGCCCGGGATGCTGGAGCGCGGGTTCGGGCGCATCACGCACACCACCAGCGGGATCCTGCACCAGCCCGAGCAGAGCGCCTACGCGGCCTCGAAGGGAGCGCTCAACAAGGCGACGCTGGACCTCGCCGCCCGGCTCACCGACGTGGACGTCACCGTCAACGTCGCCGACCCCGGCTGGATCCGCACCGACCTCGGCGGCCCCGACGCCCCGAACGCCGTCGAGACCGTGGTGCCCGGCATGATCGTCGGCGGGTTCGTCGACGCCGACCTCGACGGTGCGTGGATCAACGCGCAGGACTTCGCGGGGATGACCCTCGAGGACGCCGTCGCCGCCGCGCCCGCCAAGGCGCTGCGGCTGGCCGTCACCACCGCCTGAACCCGTCGCGCCCGCGGGAGCGTCAGCGGCGTTGCCTAGGGTGGCCCCATGGACCTGTTCGACGCGATCACCACCGGTGAGCACGGCACCCCGGTGGTCACGCGTCCCGGCGCCGGGGCGCCCCTGGCCGTCCGCATGCGCCCCGCGACGCTCGACGAGGTCGCCGGGCAGGAGCACCTGCTCGCCCCCGGCTCGCCGCTGCGCCGCCTGGTCGAGCCCGCCGACGAAGCCGCCCGCCGCGCCGCCCCCGGCTCCGTGATCCTCTGGGGCCCGCCCGGCACCGGCAAGACCACGCTCGCCTACCTCGTCGCCACCGTCTCCGGCCGCCGGTTCGTCGAGCTGTCCGCCGTCACCGCCGGCGTGCGCGACGTGCGCGCCGTCGTCGAGGACGCCCGCCGCCGCCTGGCGACCTCGGGGGAGGAGACCGTCCTCTTCATCGACGAGGTGCACCGGTTCTCCAAGTCGCAGCAGGACGCCCTGCTGCCGTCCGTCGAGAACCGCTGGGTCACGCTCGTCGCCGCCACCACCGAGAACCCGTCGTTCTCCGTGAACTCGCCCCTGCTGTCCCGCTCGCTGCTGCTCACGCTCCGCCCGCTCACGTCCGACGACGTGCGCGGCCTGGTCCGCCGCGCCGTCACCGACGAGCGCGGCCTCGGCGGCGCCGTCACCCTCGCCGACGACGCCGAGGAGCAGCTCGTCCGCATGGCAGGCGGCGACGCCCGCAAGGCCCTCACCGTGCTCGAGGCCGCCGCGGGCACCGCCCTGTCGGATACGGTCGCGGCCGGCGTCGACGTCACCGTGGACCTGCCCACCGTCGAGCGCGCCGTCGACGTCGCCGCCGTCCGCTACGACCGCGACGGCGACCAGCACTACGACGTCATCAGCGCGTTCATCAAGTCCATCCGCGGCTCCGACGTCGACGCCGCCCTCCACTACCTCGCCCGCATGGTCGCCGCAGGGGAGGACCCCCGCTACATCGCCCGCCGCCTCATGGTCCACGCCGCCGAGGACGTCGGGATGGCCGACCCCTCCGCACTGCAGACCGCGGTCGCCGCCGCCCAGGCCGTCCAGCTCATCGGAATGCCCGAGGGCAGGATCGTGCTCGCCGAGGCCGTCGTCCACCTCGCCACCGCGCCCAAGTCCAACGCCGTCGTCACCGGGATCGATGCGGCGCTCGCGGACGTGCGCGCCGGGCGGATCGGCACCGTGCCGCTGCACCTGCGCGACGCCCACTACGCGGGGGCCAAGGGCCTGGGCCACGGGCAGGGGTACGTGTACCCGCACGACGTCGAGCACGCGGTCGCCCCGCAGCAGTACCTCCCCGACGAGCTCGTGGGCCGCCGGTACTACGCGCCGACCGACCGCGGCTATGAGCGTCAGGTGACGGAGCGCCTGCAGCGGGTGCGGGAGATCCTCGCCCGGCGCTCCTGACGCACGCCGGGGCACGGACGGGCGTGGGGTAGACTTCTCAGGTTGCCTTCTCGGGCCCGCCCTTCGGGACGGTCCGCCGGCGACTCCTGGGACCTCGGCCCCGTTCCCTTCCTCGTGGAGGGCTTCGGCTGGTCCCGCACCCGTCTCCCGCGTCAGCGTGGTCCGGGTGTGACCTCATCAGATCCTCCAACAGGACAGGAAGCACAGTGACTTCTGTGACCCGTTCGCGCCGCCAGGTCCGCCTGAGCCGCGCCCTGGGCATCGCCCTCACCCCGAAGGCCGTCAAGCACTTCGAGAAGCGCCCCTACCCGCCGGGCGAGCACGGCCGCGCCCGTCGCCGCACCGAGTCGGACTACGCGGTGCGTCTGCGCGAGAAGCAGCGTCTGCGCGCCCAGTACGCGCTGCGCGAGAAGCAGCTCGTCAAGGTCTACGAGAACGCCCGCAAGACCGCCGGCCTGACCGGTGAGGTCATGGTCGAGGACCTCGAGACGCGCCTCGACGCGCTCGTGCTGCGCTCCGGCTTCGCCCGCACCATCCTGCAGGCGCGCCAGGCCGTCACGCACCGCCACATCCTCGTCGACGGCAAGATCGTGGACCGTCCGTCGTTCCGCGTGAAGCCCGGCCAGACCCTCCAGGTCAAGCCGAAGTCGCAGGCCACGACCCCGTTCCAGGTCGCCGCCGCCGGCGCCCACCGCGACGTGCTCCCGGCCGTCCCGGGCTACCTCGAGGTCCAGCTCGAGAAGCTCCAGGCCACGCTGGCCCGCCGCCCGAAGCGCGCCGAGGTCCCCGTGACCTGCGAGGTCCAGCTGGTCGTCGAGTTCTACGCTCGCTGATCTTCCATGACGACGCCCCGCCGACCTGCACAAGGACGGCGGGGCGTCGTCGTCTGCGGGTAGGGTGACCTGCGAACCGACGAGAGGAGCTTGGGGACCGTGGGAGACGTTGCGCACCTGATCGGCGCCATCGCCGGAGTGATCGCGGCCCTCGCGTTCGTCGCGCTGGTCGGCTTCCTGGCCGTCCCGCTCGTGAAGCTGGGGCGCACCTTCGACGAGGCGACCCGTTCGCTGCGCGAGGTCACCGAGCACTCCGTGCCGATCCTCGACGAGGCCGCGGGCACTGTCGCCGGCGCCAACGTGCAGCTCGGCAAGGTGGACACCATCACGACGTCGGCCGCGCAGGTCAGCGAGAACGTGTCGGCGCTGGCCGGGCTCTACGCCGCGACGCTGGGCCGCCCGCTCGTCAAGGTCGCCGCGTTCTCCTACGCGGCACGTCAGGCGTTCGCGGGCACGTTCCCGCGCAAGGGCAAGCACTGATGCGCCGCCTGTTCTGGATCGGCGTCGGCGTCACCGTCACCGTCGTCGTGTACCGGCAGGGTCGCAAGGTGGTGCGCAAGTACCTGCCCGCCTCGATCGCCGAGCGCGCGGAGCAGACCGCGCGCGACGTCGGCGAGCGCGCCGGCACCACGGCGCAGGAGTTCCGGGCGATCTTCACCGAGGCCCGCGCCCGGCGCGAGGCCGAGCTGACCGCCGCGCTGCTGGCCGAGGGCCAGCAGGACCCCGAGACCACGCGCGCCGCCCGAGCTACCGGCGCCCGCAGGGAGTTCCCTGCGGGCGGCCCCGCCGCCGCCGTCGACGACATCGACGACGACGAGGCGGAGCTCGGCTACTCGTTCTGAGCCGCTCCGCGCCCGGACCCCTTTCTCGTCCCGAGCACCGCGCCGCAGGCGCGACAATGGCTCGAGCACCCTCACGACCCTGCGAAGGATCACCATGCGCACCGCCGACATCCGCCAGCGTTGGCTCGACTACTTCGAGTCGAAGGACCACGAGATCGTGCCCAGCGTCTCGCTGGTCTCGCCCGACCCCTCGATCCTGTTCACCATCGCCGGCATGGTGCCGTTCATCCCCTACATCCTCGGCACCGAGCCCGCCCCGTGGCCGCGCGCCGCGAGCGTGCAGAAGTGCATCCGCACGGGCGACATCGAGAACGTGGGCCGCACCACGCGCCACGGCACGTTCTTCCAGATGAACGGCAACTTCTCGTTCGGCGACTACTTCAAGACCGGCGCCATCGAGATGGCCTGGGAGCTGCTCACGTCCGAGCAGGACAAGGGCGGCTACGGGTTCGACGGCGACCGCCTGTGGGTCACGCTCTGGGACGAGGACTCCGAGTCGTTCGACGCCCTGACCAAGGGCATCGGGCTGGACCCGAAGCACATCGTGCGTCTGCCCCGCAAGGAGAACTTCTGGGACACCGGCCAGCCCGGCCCCGCGGGCCCGTGCGCCGAGTGGCACTACGACCGCGGCCCGGCCTACGGCCCCGAGGCCGTGGGCGGCAACGTGGACCCGGGCGGCGACCGCTACCTGGAGATCTGGAACCTGGTGTTCGACCAGTTCGTGCGCGGCGAGGGCGTGGGGAAGGACTACCCGCTGCTCGGCGAGCTCGACAAGAAGGCGATCGACACCGGCGCCGGCCTCGAGCGCATGGCCTTCCTGCTCCAGGGCAAGGAGAACATGTTCGAGATCGACGAGACCTACCCGGTCATCGAGCGTGTCGAGCTGCTCACGGGCAAGAAGTACGGCGCCAACCCGGAGGACGACGTCCGCATGCGCGTCGTCGCCGACCACGTGCGCTCGGGTCTCATGGTCATCGGCGACGGCGTGCGCCCCTCCAACGAGGGCCGCGGCTACGTGCTGCGCCGCATCCTGCGCCGGGCCGTGCGGTCGATGCGCCTGCTCGGCTACGACGCCCAGGCGCTGCCCGAGCTGCTGCCGGTCTCGATGGAGGCCATGAAGGCGTCCTACCCCGAGCTGGAGACGAGCTTCGGCCGCATCTCCGACGTCGCGTACGGCGAGGAGGAGGCGTTCCGCCGCACGCTGTCGGCGGGCACCACCATCCTCGACGTCGCCGTGTCCAAGGCGAAGACGGCGTCGGGCGCGCCCGTGCTGGGCGGCGCCGAGGCGTTCCAGCTGCACGACACCTACGGCTTCCCGATCGACCTCACGCTCGAGATGGCGGCCGAGCAGGGCGTCCAGGTGGACGAGAAGGCGTTCCGCGAGCTCATGGCCGAGCAGAAGCAGCGCGCCCGCGCCGACGCGCTCGCCAAGAAGACCGGGCACGCCGACCTGCGCGCCTACGAGTCGATCGCGCACGAGCTCACCAAGCCCGTCGAGTTCCTCGGCTACACGCACCTGGACTCGGCCGTGAACGTCGTCGGCCTGCTGGTCGACGGCGTGCCCGCGCCGGTCGCGACCGCGCCTGCCGACGTCGAGGTGGTGCTCGACCGCACGCCGTTCTACGCCGAGGCCGGCGGCCAGCTCGCCGACCAGGGCACGATCGTGCTCGACGGCGGCGCGACGGTCGAGGTCGACGACGTGCAGCGCCCCATCAAGGGCCTCAACGTGCACCGCGGCCGCCTGGTCGAGGGCACCATCGCGCTGGGCGACCCCGGCACGGCCACGATCGACGTCGAGCGCCGCGTGGCGATCAGCCGCGCCCACTCGGCCACGCACATGATCCACAAGGCCCTGCACGAGCTGGTGGGCGAGGACCGCACCCAGGCGGGCTCGGAGAACGCGCCGAGCCGCGTGCGCTTCGACTTCCGCTCCCCGTCGGCCGTCTCGGCGTCGTCGCTGTCGGAGATCGAGGAGCGCGTGAACCTGCGCCTCCAGGACAACCTCGACGTCACCGACGAGCTCATGCCCATCGCCGCGGCCCGCGACCTGGGGGCCATGGCCCTGTTCGGCGAGAAGTACGGCGACATCGTGCGCGTCGTGTCGATCGGCGGCGACTGGTCGCGCGAGCTGTGCGGCGGCACCCACGTGAAGCAGTCGGGCGAGATCGGCCGCGTCGCGCTGCTGGGCGAGGCGTCCATCGGGTCGGGCGTGCGTCGCGTCGACGCGCTGGTCGGCGAGGGCGCCTATGGCTTCCAGGCCAAGGAGCACGCCCTGGTGGGCCAGCTCACGGGCCTGCTCGGGGCGCGCCCCGACGAGCTCACCGACCGCGTCGGCTCGCTGCTGAGCAAGCTCAAGGAGACCGAGAAGGAGCTCGCGTCGCTGCGCAAGGGCCAGCTCCTGGCCGCGGCGGGCCAGCTCGCCGCCCAGGCGCCCGTGGTGGGCGACGTGCGCGTGGTCACCTACGACGCCGGCGACGTCGCCTCCGCGGACGACCTGCGAGCTCTGGCGCTCGACGTGCGCGGCCGCCTCGGCGACGGCGCCCCCGCGGTCGTGGCCGTCGGCGGCGTGACGGGCGGAAGCCCGCTGGTGGTCGTCGCGACCAACGCCTCGGCGCGCGACGCGGGCCTGCGGGCCGGCGACTTCGTCAAGGCCGCGGCCGGCGTGCTCGGCGGCGGTGGCGGCGGCAAGCCGGACCTGGCGCAGGGCGGCGGCCGCGACGCGGCCGCGCTCCCGGCCGCGCTCGAGGGTGTCACGGCGGGCGGGCGCACCGCCGGGGGCGCGGGAGCGGCACGCTCGGGGGGCGGGGCGCCCCCCGGGCCCCCGAGGGATTCCCGCCGG
>Ga0082212_10000776_pt1 | contig 46583 bp, 48 predicted proteins | sample TergutNt197P3_FD_71548 | JGI IMG/M metagenome (GOLD analysis project Ga0082212, IMG submission 71548) | Neocapritermes taracua P3 segment gut microbial communities from Petit-Saut dam, French Guiana - Nt197 P3 | ecosystem: Host-associated > Arthropoda: Insects > Digestive system > Gut ... | reverse complement strand
CTGGGAGTAAAAACCTGATGACACTGCTTCGAGTAGCTGGTTGTCCAATTCTTTTTCCAGCATTGCAATGGCTTCGTCATTGTAGCCATGCCGCTTTAAGTCCTGAATATTTTGACGATGCTTTTCGTAATCCCGGAAAATATCAATGGGGCTGGATCGGACTAGATTCTCTTCGATCCTGACAGTCAGTGCGTTGCCGCTGTAATTGAACTGATAACCCTGAACTCCCATATATGGGTGTACGCTGATATTCTTCTCATAGTAATCAACAGGCATCATTTCGCCCTTGGTAATGCTGTTTAACGAACTTTCAGCCGCAGCCGCGGCCATCATCTGGACGAGAGCTTCGAGGTCTATATCATGGCCAAGAATATCTGCTACATTGTCTTGCGTAAGGGCTTTAAGATTCCCGGCAGGCAGAGCGTTTGGTGCGTTTAGTCTATCCAAGTCTGGGCGGTCTTTGTCGATCCACCCGTAGATTGGATGGAAGTATTGGTTGCCGTTAAATGTTATAGTCAATAGTGTCAAATCCTTTCCTCTAATTAGCCGCCACGCAGGTATTATGCCAAAACTCCAGCATAATACCTGCCTGTTATTCGGTCTAGCTTTGCAGTGCTTTGCTTTTTAATTACCAGACTTGTTTTCTTCACCGGTTTGACTTAATCAAAAGCGTAATCCTCATGGAGTTCGCCACCATACTGCGTAGCGGCGAGATATGATGCTCCAGAACCTCCCCAATGAGAGTAATCGTCGGGAAGATACACGGTAATCTTAGCCGCATTATAGTAACTGTACATCCCATTAGTCCAACTCTCCCAATAGGACATTTTATTAATAAACCGCCATCTTCCAACAGTTTGGCCGCTAAATGACAATGCGGCAGAACCAACTCCATCGTAGCCGGTACTATACTCTTGAATATCAAGCGTTCCTCCCATGAGCATATCAGTACTAGTTTCAAAAGCAATATAGTACGGAAAGCCTGTTATTGGATTCCCTTTTATATCAGTTATTCTGATAGTTCCATTAACGTTTGTTTTTGCAGTTTGGCGGCTGCCCAGCGCGCCGAATGATTTGAGGTACATATCCCCTGTAACACTACTAAAATCAACAATAACTCTTTTATCTACTACGAAAATCGGTGATAGCTGTACCCCTAAAGAATAATACCCTCCATATGTTCCCGTTGGTGAATAAACTCCGACATAGTAAGTCCGTGCGGTCGTGTTTGTGTGATGACGCCAGACTCCATCTCTAGCTATTTCCATAAATGGCTGAAGCTGACCGTCCCCATCCATAGTAAATACATATGCACTAACACCAGTACCAGCCGAAAACGCAAGATAGGTGTAACAAGATTGGTTTGTGTAACTGAATTTATACCAGTCAATATCAAATTGGGAATCGATTTCTCCATTTCTTATTATTGCGCTCGTGGATGCTGTTCCCATGTTGGTGGCGCCCTGCGGATGATTGTTTGGTTCGTATGAATCACCTATGTTCCCATGACGAAGAACACCAACAGTATATATGTTTGAAGCAAAGGTGCTGGAATCTTTTTTTGCGACCAAGATAGCTAGGACTTCGCCAGCATATACTTTAAAGCGAATCCTTTGCCCCCCATACAGTGCATGGCTTACATCAGAAAAGCCTTCAGTCCTTTGGGTACTAAGTGATGTGTCTGTGAAAACAAGGGCTTCCATCATAAAACCCATTGTTGATGAACTATTCAAGAACGCTGTCGCTTCTCCATTTGCAGTTATTACGCAGAGATAAACAGTATAATCGTCTGCAGAGAGTAGGGAATCCGAATACATGGTATTCTCGTCGATTACCCAAGTGCCGCCAACAGATGCTGTCGTTGTTGTCGCATTTGCAGAAGCAGCGCCTATACCTTGACTCTGGCTTCCAACGCTTGAAAAGGCAGCATCAATACTGCTGTTATAGTCAAATTCTTCAAGATCGGCAACTGGTAAATCAAATATCTCGATGTCGCTCTGTTCCAGTCCAGGAAGCTCTGGCAACTGATACATTGCAGACAAGTTTTCGGAATACGTTTGTAATATGTCGTCTGGTTCAATTGCTGGGCTGGCGGCAAATGCTGTGCTGGACAAAAGCATCACAACTGCGAGTGCCCATACTATTGTGGTTTTAGCTATTTTCTTGTACATCTTGTTTTCTTCTCCTTTTTACTGTGTTAGCGCATGTCCAAAACTTTTGGGTTTTCCACCCATAATTCTTTCAATACTCTAAAACGCTCTAGCGTTTTCTGTTTCTGCATACTTTGTAAAACGGCTTTCAGACGTAAATCAATCTGCTCCACTTTCAGTGCAGGGAGTGGATCACTGCTACTTCCGCACATAACTAAATTTCTTATACTTCTCCATTCCCTGCGGGACTTTAGGCTGATGATACCAAGACATGCACACTGCTTGCGTGGATGCGATACCAAAGATCAGCGCTAGTGATGCCAAGATTCCTCTTAGTTTGAATGTTGCTGCCTTAATGCCGCTCATTTGAAAACCCTCCTTCTCTATTTATCAAGTCTTGCCATCCGGCAAGGAGTGACCTTGTATTTGCTGCTTCAACCTACTGGCGATGAAAGAAGATGCTACCCTTCTCGACAAGTAAGGAAGCACATAATCACTCCTATACGTGCCTGAAAAGTAACATCTTCTTAGACTAATTGCAACCAGACCTGCAAAAATGTAGCGAAAAACTGCAAAAGTGTTAATGTTTTGATGAAACCGCCTGATTCCTCAAAAGGATTTTTAGTGAAAACAACTGCCTATCCTTATCGAAGTCCGTTGCAAGATTCCCGTCATACTTTTCCACAACTATACGCATCTGCCGTATACCAAACCCATGATTGTCCTTATCGGGCTTGGTTGTTTTCAAATCCTTGTTAAAGGCCTCGGACGTGTGGTTCTCTATCTTTATTGATATATAATCTGCTCGACTGGCAATCACCACAATGACGTCTTTGCCTACGCCAGAGCTTCTCAGTACGGCCTCTGTTGCATTGTCCAGGGCGTTAGCCAAAATTACAGCCATATCAAACTGGTCAACGAGGAGTTCATTTTCAATTAACACTTTGTAGTTAATAGTGACGCCGGCTTCTGCCGCTCTTTTTACCTTATTGTTTATCACAGCGTCGATTGCTGGAAAATCCGTATCAACAATATCTTCATTTGAGAGAATTCGCATTTCAGCCTTTGCTATGTATTCCAGTGCTTCACCTACTTTGTTTGCCTCAAGCAGCCCGGAAAGCGCAAGTAACTCATGCTTCATATCGTGGCGCATTGCCTTTAGCTCCTGCCCCGACAGAGATAAATCATTATAATGCCAGATTTGAGCTTGTAGCAGAAACCGCGCCTGTTCGTATTCATTTTTATACTGCATCGCCTTCATCTGATTGTTCAGGATGAAGGCGGCAACAGCAATCATTGCAAAAGAAACAAACAGAGCAAGTTCACATGACAACATAAGCACGGGGTCGGACTCCCTTGCTGTAAAACCTTGCACAGCAAAACACAGAAGCAGAGATTGCAGCGGCATTGCCAGCATGGAAAGGCTAAACCATTTGCTATAAAACTCCTGATGCTTTGGTATGATGAAGATGCGTACTGCATATATCAACACAAGCACCAAAAGTTTAGAACCGATTACACCAATGATATATGGAATAAAACTGCTTTGAATGTTTTCAATTGCAAGCCCCAAGGCTCTTGTCTGTATAACACCCATGGCGGTTTCTGACAGATACATTACCGCAGAAAGAATGGCAGCAAATAAAATTCGTGTAAGTATACTTGCTTGGAAGTACAGGCTAAGTACGAAGATAATGCCGATAAAAATCAGTGGGAGAAGCGTTTGGTTTTGAAACAGCATAATTGCAACGAGGTTTAAAACAACAATTCCGGAAAACCCTAAAATATAAAGCCTTTTTTTGACATTGTGTATCCGTAGAAACGTTCCATAGTAGAGCATAGATAGATAGATTTCAAATCCGATCCCCAGTAAATCAATAAATAGCTTAGACACACTCATATTTGATGCCTCACAACATAATTATTGAATGCCTGCAAGCAGTCCTGCCTCCTTCTGGCGCTCATATTAACGACCGTTCCCACAGTTGTTTTAAATGTCTGCTTTTCAATACTCTCTATATATCTCATATTGATAAGGAAGCCTTGATGGCAGCGCAAAAAACCATATGGGGCTAGCTTTTCCTCATATTCATCTAGTTTCCCGACACATTCATATTTCCCATTTTTTGTGTGAAACAGTACGTGTCGGGAGTATCCTTCAATGCATACAATCTCATTTACTCTTAGCGCATAAGGCTGCCCTTGCCATTTGAAGTTTACAATGTGATGCAGCTCTATATAATCCGCGTAGACACGTTCAAGCAGATCATGGATCTCATTCGCTTTTGGCGGCTTAATAAGATAGTCGTATATGCCTATACGGAGCGACTTGAACACATATTGCTTGTGGCTTGTTAAAAAAACAATAGCGACATCCTTGTCAATCTTTCTCACTTGCTCTCCGGTTTGAAGTCCGTTAAGCCCTGGCATTTCCACATCCAGCATAACGAGATCGAAGGATTGTTCGTTATTATAGGAAGCAATGAGTTCATTTCCACTGGCAAACTCGAACAACGACATATCCGGGATCACCGCTGTGTCTGCCAGAAGGACGCTCATCACTCTTTCGCGCATGTACGCTTCGTCATCGCATATAGCTATTCTCATTGGCTTCCACCTCGTATATCGGCTCAGTTTTTTGCTTTGATTTTGTAAGCACAGGAAGACCCTCATCGGCTTTTCTGTTTCATTATATCGGTATGCTCCCTCACTATGCCCAAAATTTCTGAGAGGTTGCCGCTAATCTCCATATCAACCAGCTTGTCAAAAGTAATCGATTTTAGATATGAGTCAAGGTAATCTTTCATATAGTTCAGGGAATCAAGCAGATAAGTGCTTCTGCAGAGGCTCCCACATTCATCCTTGTGCGTAAAGCAGTTTGGGATACTCATATCACCCTCCATGAGTTCTATGACATCATAAATACTAATTGTTGAAGCATCTTTACTCAAGTCACAACCACCATTTATTCCATGATGCGTGCTGATCAAGCAACCGTCACGAAGTTTACCCATTAATTGAAGTATGTAGCGCTGAGATATGTGCAGAAGCTCTGAAAGCTCAGTAGACGAAACTATTTCCCTGTTTCGCGCTAGAAGGAGTATCACCTGCATCGCATAGCATGTTGAGGTATTCAGTTGCATAGAGCATCCTCACACAGAAAATTGCTTACTATTACTACAAAAGCGTTTAGCCATCAACTCTATTCAAAACGCCGACTCCCCCATAACCGTATCACCAAATGTCAAAAAACGCAATAATAGGTACGAAAGTGTACAGAAAAACTGCAAAAGTGTAATACCGGACAGTGTTTTCTCCAGCGGTTATAAAGCGAAACTCTTATCAGCTATATTACATTATTTCACTATTGTTCACTAAAGTGGAAAAAATGAGGCATAGTTTCTAACTCTTATGTAAAAACGTAGAAAACTGTGTTATTTACTTTATCTGGCAAATCAAAAATTTACTCAACTGCGGACAATGTAAATCTAACCCAGAGGTACGACTATCATTACGAAAACTTTGTTAAATATATTCACAGAAAAAATAGGAGGTCATACCCATGCCCAGAAAATCACTTGCCACCGCAAAACAGGACGCCGCCGATGAGCTGCAGGATAATCCAGCCGCACAGCCGCACCAGACCGACACTGAAACCGCAGGAGAATCAGCAAACCTGCCCAGCGAACAAGCCGGGGATGAGGAAAATCAAGCACTCTCCCAGACTGATATGGAATCGCCTGAATTCCCGGCGGGACAGCACGATCAAGACCAGAACGCACCCTTTTCCCAGACTGATACGGAACCCGGCGCTGACGAAGGGCGCAGTGCATCAGCCGAATGCCCGGATGACGCCGTTCCCCAGACCGGAATAGAACCGGGCGATGAAGGGATAGTATCCGAGAGCGAAGACGCCCTTCAGCCGGATACAGAGCCGGATTACCAGACTGGCATGGAATCAAGTGATGAATCGCATGGATCTTTAATTCACGGCGCCCTTCAGCCGGATACAGGCCCAAATGTCCAGACTGGGCTGGAATCCGACACAGGCATGGCGGAAATAATTAATCCTGTCGAAGACCAACCCGACGATCTCCATACTGGCGTTGAATCCGTAGTTCAGGAAGCAAAAAAGCCCAGAAGGCGCGTAGCCAAACCCCAGTCCGGGGAGAGCGAGAACACGCCCGCCCAGACTGAAATAAACCCGACCCGGCTCGCACGCCGAAAAAAATCCAATCCCGACCCGGTCCTGGCAATCGACGATGAGCGGACCGTCGAAACCAGCGCCGACAAGCTGCGAAACGACCTGCTCGACCTTGTCGAATCCCACAAAGGCCGTAAAATCCTTTCCGGGGCAATCCAGGGCGTCGAGCGCTCGGCTGACAACCCAAACCTTTCTTTCGCAGTCATCTACCACGGTTCTTTCAAGGTAATCATCCCTGCGGAGGAAACCGTCCGGCCGCCGGAGGATTTCCGCGACCGTTCCCCTGCGGACGTCATGCACTACCTGGTCACCAAGCGCCTCGGCGCCGAAGTTGATTTCATCGTCAAGGGCGTCGACCCTGCATCCGGCATCGCCGCCGCGAGCAGGCTGGAGGCGATGGCGCTCAAGCGCCGCCAGTATTATTTCGGCACGGACAGGGACGGCAATAATCTGATCTACGAAGGGCTCTCGGCAGAGGCCCGCGTCGTCTCGGTCATCCGGGCGGGCATGTTCGTGGATCTGTTCGGCTTGGAGACGTACATCCCGCTGCGGGAGCTTTCCTACCAGCGATGGATCGACGCGGCGGCGCACTTTCAGCCCGGCCAGCGCGTGCTGGTGAAGATCCTGAAGCTCGACCGCAGCGACCGCGACGACATCCGCGTATCGGCCTCGGTCAAGCAGGCAGGCGAGAACCCGTATGAGATGGCCCTGAAAAGATACAAGCCGGGCAGCCGGTATGTCGGCACGGTCAGCATGGTGGATACCACAGGGGTGTTCGTCAGCCTTGACGGCGGCGTGGACTGCCTGTGCTCGTACCCCAAGCGCGGGCGCCCGCCCCGCGGGGCGCGGGTCACTGTCCGGGTCATCGGCGTCAATAATGACAACAATAGGATTTGGGGCGCCATAACCCACATGGCCACCGCGCGATGAATATGGCGGGCGGGCTTGCCGGCTATAGGCAAGCCCGCTATAACCTGGAGGGACAGAAATGGAAACGATGAACTCAAAAGAACGCGCCCGCCGGCGTGAGCTGGCCCAAGGGGCGCGTTCGCTTATAGCGCAGATACTGCCCGTCGAGGACGCCGACGGGTCCTCGCTGATGCTGGGATACGGCGGATTCTACCTGCAGATCGCCTTTTCCGAGCTGCACCCGCTAATAGCGATCTACCTAGCTCGTGCGCTGAACCGGCGCACCGCAGCTAAAGATATGCGGCTGATAAACGAAATGAACATGAAAAGCGCCCTCGGGTGCCATTCGCTGAACGCCGAGGCTGGCTGCTACTCGTACCGGGCCGCCCACTGGCTCGACACGGAGCTGACAAAGGCGAGGTTTTTAGAGATGCTGGAACGCGGCGCCGAGGAGGCCAGGCGCGCCTATGCCCAACTGGCGCGCGGAACGGAGGGGGCGTCATGAAACACGCAAAACGCTTCCGCCCATGGGTACTGGCAATATCCGCCATGCTGCTTGTACCCCACGTAATCGCGCTTGCCGACACCGGTGGCAGCGAGATCCAGACAGCAGACCGGCCGGATCAGCTCGTCCTGCAGCTCGGCCCCCAGTGGGCCGGGCTGGAGTTCGAACTCAGGACCGACGCCGGGGTGTTCCCAGTCCCGGTCGTCGTGGACCAGCTTGGGGTACTGAAGATGGACCTCGGCGGCAGCAGGACTTATACGCTGAGCTGCCTCGCGCCCCCGGCACCCGTACCCGCAGCACCGGAACAGCAGCCGGAAATCCAACCGCCGGCACAGCCCACACCGGAGCCACCTGCGGAAAACGCCGCCCCCGAGGCTGCCCCGTTGCAACCCGAACCGCCGGCACCCGGCGTGCCGGGAATGCACTTGCTCCTGTTCCTCGCCGGGATCGCCGCCGCGACGGGAGGGCTGTTCGCTATGAAGTATTTCAAGCGCCGTCGCGAGTGCTCAGGCTATGACGACTATGACGACGAATATGACTAGCGCTCCCCCATACCGGGCGCGGAGACAGCGCAGGCTGTATATATGAAAACTATATTAAATTATATTGTATAAAGTTTTCAAATATGCTTGACAAGCGGCACGGCTGTGTGCTATCATAATGCTGTGGCAGGGGGTCGCCCCGCCACAGCTTGCGCCCAGGCTCTCGGTACGGCAGAGGACGTCCTGGCGTCAGACATATCCCGCGGATATGAAACCGTTACGGGGAAGCGCACACTGAGCTGACCCACACGGCGTAGGCAACAAGTGAATACAGTTATTCCCGCGCCATTGGGCTCGGGATGATGAGAGGAAAGCGGAAGCGGGACTCTCAGGTAGGGCTCCCGCAAAGCCGCAGGGCTTTGTGGGAAGAGGAGGAGCGACGTAGTGAATGAACTTTCGGGCGTGCCCGTAAGTGAATGATACGAAGTCCGCGACGACGAAGCCGGAAGGCTGCCGAACCTTACAGAATCATTGGCTGGCAACACCACAAGACCAGCCTTGGTTCTGTATTGTTTTTGGCGGTTTTCCGGCTTTTCACCTGCGGGAAGCAAAGAAATCAGATAATAACATGGAGGTGTGTCATGAAAAAGAATAGGAAAAAAGCGGACCGCGTATACCCCGGCACGAAGTCAAACCGCTGCCCGTACTGCGGGGCGCCCATCACCCTCCGCAGCGCCGACGGCATTTACAAGGAAAACCATGCGGGCACGATGCTTTATGCCTGCTCCCGGTATCCTGCGTGCGACGCATACGTCCGTGTGCTGCCGGGCAGCAAGACGCCTGTCGGCAGCATGGCCAACGGGAGCCTGCGTGCGCTCCGCAACGAGGCGCACAGGTATTTCGACCGGCTGCACCTGACCGGGATCATGAGCCGCAAGCAAGCTTACCAGTGGCTTGCCGGCATGATCCAGGCGCCGCAGTCCCAGACGCATATCGGGTATCTGGGAGAGTATTACTGCAACCAAGTCATTAAGGAGAGCAAGAAGCTGCTAGAGAACCGGCGTAAAGTGCAGGGCGCATGGCAGGCCAGCCTGCCGCCGCAGGTTCCGGGAGGTGAGTCGTATGCTGCCGCCAAATGAGAGGAATGCGCTTATCGAGGGGAACATGGGGCTTGTGGGCCGCGTGATCAAGGATAGGGTGCGCGATATTGGCAGCATCGGCATATTCACATATGACGACCTTTTCCAGATCGGATGCCTCGGGCTGTGCAAGGCGGCGGATACATTCCAGCCTGGCAAGTGCCGCTTCTCGACCTACGCCTACACACTCATCCGCAACGAGATTTTTGACTCGCTGGAGTACGCCACGCTGCGCCGGAGCCGGGAGGCGCCCACAGACCCATCCGAGCTCCCGGGCAGCAGCCCGCCCAGCCTGCCGGACGGGCTGCTGCTCGACTTGGATCGAGCTTTAGACGCCGCGCAAGCCGAGGCAGCAGGCGTCACCGCCAAGGGGATTGCTGCAATACGGCTGCTTGCCGAGGGGTATACACACCGGGAGATCGGCGAGCACATGGGCGGCGCAAGCGCCAACAATGTCTCAGCCTGGGTTGCCAGGGCAAGGAAGTTTTTGCGCGCGCGGCCGGAAGTCGCGGCGCTGGGTGAACTGATATGACAAATGCAAAAACGCCGCGGAAGCGATTCCGGCGGCTGATAAGGAGTTGGGCCGTACCTGCAGGGTGCGGCCTCGTTTTTTTATTTCTGCTGAGATTCATTTTCTTTTTCGGGTATGTGCCATCAGCGTCGATGGAGCCTGCTATCAGGGAGGGCTCGTTCATCCTCGGCATCCGGATGTTCGGGGAGCCGGGGCGCGGCGACGTCGCCGTTTTTGAGCATGAGAGCCGGCTGCTGGTCAAGCGCGTAGTCGGCATCCCCGGCGACACCGTGGCTGTCGGAGCGGAGGTGCTAACAGTGCCGGACGGCTGCTATTTCATGCTGGGTGACAACGGTGGGCATTCCATCGATTCCCGGCACTGGAACGAGCCGTTCGTCGAGCGGCATGAGATCGTCGCGATCGTGTTCGCACGGCGAACCAAGAAAATACCCGGCTTTGTCCCAAAAAGTATATATTAATTGGGACTAGCATCAATCGCACCCACAATTAAGTAGCCGCAAAAAGGCGGCTAAGAATGGATGTATGGGCACATCTTTGGGACTGCAAAAATCGGTTTTCACCGTACAGTCCCCGAAAAAACAATATACAGTAATAGCTCAGACCTTGAAGGACGATATTTTCTTCCAGTTAATCGGAAACCCCATTTCATGAAGTAACTCGTTATTCGAAACATGGGTAGTATTTACTACAAAGCGATCAATAATCTTCCCCAATGCGTCTTTAAAGGCACGAAAATCATCTTTTTGTAGAAGATAGCGAAAAGCGATGACTACGCTGAATAAGCCTCTTTTGCCGTAAACATACTGTGATCCCTTTTTTGCAATCATTAGCTTGGTATGAAGCAGTGTATCGGGGATATCGTCTTTTGCCGTATACGAAAACAGCCGGTCATTATGGGCGCACACGTTCCTGAAAATTGTAAGCACACGCAAGTACTGAACGAGCTGCTTTTCATTGACTCCATCGAAATTCTTGCTTATTTTTACTTGTAGGTGTTGCGGAAAGCAGTAGTACAATTTTGATATACTGCCAAAAGTCAACACCTTGACAAGCACCCATATTGGTACGTTCCCATAAGTGTTGCGTTGGTATGTAATGTAGCTGTATTCCGTTGACCTAAGGGCTAATCTGCTTAGCAGTGCAATAAGGTTCGTCAAGTCGACTGTTTTTCGCCGACTCTGGTCATAATTCAACGGAGTCAGATATTTTTGTTGCTGATTTCCGTGCAACTCAGAAAAGTTATATGAGATCAATGAGCGCATTGTTTGTTCAATTTTTAAAAGATATCGCAAAAAAAGCCCGCGTAGGCTCTCGTCAAAATTGTATAAAGCAACGATTTCCTCGAAAGTCGTGCCATCCTTATATTTTCTTGTCGTTGGATTTATTAATAGGCTTTTATAACCGCTAACAAGCGCAAAATAGCTAATCCGCTTCAGCACCGTCTCTGCATATTGCCGATCAGAAATTATTAGGTTTTTTTCGTTCTCCAGCTTATCTAGTTGCTGTGTATACGAGAGGAACGGCTTGTTGACAGGCAAATCATCACCCCTGATATGTAAGAGGGCCCCCGCAGGAACCCTCCCGGTCACAGGCCTCACAGGTTTCTGTAACTCAATCACACAGACAGTCTATATCATTATGCAACTTATGTCAATAGTGTTTTTAGTTTATTCCCGACCTCCGATGTTACTCTCAAACGCCAGCCACTTGGCTCCGTATGTATCCATATAAAACCTGTTCCCATACTCGTTTTCGACCAGCCTTTGATTGCGGGGCCTGTACCAGCCGCGCAGCTCCCTCGCGAGATCGGGATCCGACGTGACCGGCTCCACCCAGAACCGCTTTCGCGTCAGGACATCGCCGATCCCAAGCGGCGGCCCGTAGCCCCGCAGTTCCAGTGCGAATGCGGGCGGGATAATGTAGACCGGCTCCTGTATGGCGTTAAAATCTTCCATGATGCCGTCTGCATAGACAAGCTGCTGCCTAATCGCGTTCACCAGCGCCCACCCGCGGCTTTTTGACCAGACCGGCATCCGATGCAATGCGGGCAGCATGGCGGCGCCGACCGGCTCCGTATGCGGCATCCGGTCGTCCTCGCCGAGCAGGTATGCCGCGCTGACGCCAAGCAGCCCTGCAATCTGCATAAGCCGCTCCAGCGAGGGTTGCCGTCGGCCGGATTCCCAATTGCTCACGGTCGTCTTATCCACGCCCAGCTTTTCAGCCAGTTCTTTTTCTGACAGGCCGGAGTCGGCGCGCGCCTGTGTGATCCGGTTCGCAGGTTCCAAGTTCTCACCTCTTGATGCTGATATTAGAAAACATTATATGTATTGTACTGTAAGCGACAAATAGGACAACGCATGGGAACTCCGGAACCGTAGTGCTACAATTAACGTAAGCGGTAGATACGACGGTACCCCATTTAAGTACCCACCCGACACTGCACCGGAACATTTTCCGGCAGGAGCGCAATAACCATTTCAAGATTCTCTCGTAAGTTAGCGCCGGCGGCAGTCCTGAAAATGTGAGACAGATACTCGTGTGGATTCAAACAGTTTTCTTTCGCGGTTTCGGTCATACTATGAAGCACAGCGGCAGCGCGCGCACCAGAGACAGAATCCGCGAACAGGAAATTCTTGCGATTTATCACCAGCGGCTTAATACTGCGTTCGGCGCGAAATCATAATCTTTGGATTTCGCGCCGAGAGGGCCATTCGCCCCTTTGTCCAGGGCCGGAAGCAATGGTTGTTCAGCAACACTCCGAATGGCGCAGAGTCAAGTTCTATCTATTACTCCATCATTGAAACCGCAAAAGAGAACAACCTGAATCCGTTCCAATACATGAAGTTTTTATTGGAGAAGCTACCGTCCTCGAAAACCAGCGATTTAGAATTATTACTGCCTTGGAGTGAAAGCCTGCCGGATCATTGCCGCGTCCCGGTGAAACTTTCCAATGCAAAACCGGAAAGGCCTAAGTATTCCAGTAAAAACGGCCCACTGCACCAGGCGCTTGTCAAGCTCCACGAAAGGTATCGCGGTAAAGTCTCGCCATGACAACCCCCACTTCATTTTATCATGCGTGCGGGCGTCGGTGAAGGCGTCCCGCTATTTGTCGGTTACATTGTACTCTGATTGTTTTCATATATCAAGATGTACAAACACGGGATTCGGCCTTGTCGTAATCCCGTGTCTGAGCATTGTCCATCCTAGACTTCATATGTGAACAGTGTTTATAGTTTGCCTATGTAGTAAACAAAGCGAGAAATTATTTCGATACCGCGATGCCAATCGCTGTGTCCTTTGGAATATCATCAAGTTTTATTGACCCATAATGTTCAGGTGTCAAACATTTGAATTTAATCTCCGCGACACTTGCAACAAGCTCATCTGCCGTAGCTAGTATTACTTGGCGACCGTCAACCACCAACTCTCTCAAAAAATCAAACATATTAAGTAAATGCAGCTTATCAAGATTTGCCATCGGTTCGTCAAGCAAAATGAAATCCAGTGTCGTTCTATTTTTTATATATTGAGAAAATATGACAGCATACGCAAGACATGCTCGCTGAGCAGTACTTATGCTCCAGACATCTCGCAACTCATCTGCTTGCCTGCCCTGCTCTTCTATACAAATCCCAATCTTGTCATCGATGATGACCTTTTCGTCATATGAATGTAATTTTCTATATATTCTATTAATTATTTCTATGCTGTCTCGCAACTCCTCAGTCCAAGATAGCGTAGCAGATGCTTCGCATACTGGGTTAGGCAACTTTTTTTGTAAATAGCTACACTTCTCTCTTAGAGCAATTAGTTTTTGCTGTCGCAAATCCCATTTATTACTAGAAGACTCTATGCTAATACTCGGTGCAATATGGTTATCGCAAAAACTTACTACTCCAGACAATAACTTGCGTAGTTCATTGTATCTAAAATAGAATCTATCCAAAATCTCGTCTGTGAACAATGTGCGCAAGACGTCGTCACCATAGGCAAATCTCGCTACAGCATCAATTTCAAGATAATTGAGTGTCCGAAAGAGATCGCTCAACTCACCCGAGAGGTTGGGGAAGAACTTCTTCTTTCTTGTAACAACTTCCTGTTTTCTGCTACGGAATTTTGTCTTTGATAGACCGGTTGTATTAACTATATCTGAAGAATCAATCGTATCCCCATTCGACAGGCAGACTGTTGCTTTCAGCGTTATTCCATCCGCTTTCTCAGTACCCACCGCAATTGTTTCGCCAGGTCTAAATCCAACGAATGCAGCCATCACACCATCTAGTATAGATGTCTTACCTGTACCGTTTAATGCATATATAAGCGTCATATCTTTGAAGTCGAATGCCTGTACAGGCAGAATATTTGTTCTATAATTAACAAACTTCACGCTCTTCAGTTGCAATTTTTCAGCTTCCGTGTTCGCTTGTCGACTCTCTTTATTTGCAAAATACTCTTTCATGAAATCATCAGCTGTATTCAAGCCGATTACCTTATTTTTAGTCATCAATTCATCATACTTAAGAGACTCAGTATATGCGTTGTCTGTAGGAACTGTCAGGTCGGGGTCAAAATGGCGTAGCAGTCTATCCCTACACACGTTTTCCTCAGATACATCTATTGTATATCCCAAAAGTAATTCGGGTTTAAGCACATTTGCTGTTTTATTAACAAACTTAATATCATTGCTTCGATCTCTTTTTGGTACACTAGCTTTATCAACTTGTGCTTCTACTTGCGTTATTGGCAGAAAATACTCACTCAAATTCTCATACAACACAAAACATTTGCGTGCATAGTCAAGATTTGATTCTATTCGGTTGCGCAATAACGAATTAGGGAGTAATTCTGTGCTTTCCGCTACAAATACTATATATGTATTGTACCTAACATAAACATCCTCGCTATAAAATAATTTTGATATATGCTGCTTTTGAAAATCAAAAAATGTATCATAATCACTGAATATAAGGCTATTAAATGACTCAAAACTGTCTTTACTGATTTCGAATATCACGTACTTTGACATAGCGTATTTGCACTTTGTACATCTTGATGTATCCGCAGATGATGCGGTCGGACAATCACCTGGAAGACTGAAACGCGACTTGATCTTACAGCATCTGTATGGAAACGGAAAGGACGCCCCATTTTTTCGCACTGTTATACTTTCGTTATTATCATGTAGTATATTTTCGCAAAACAGCTTCTCTGGAAGCTTGTCTAGTATTGCGCTTACGAATGAAGTTATCATTGTTAGTTTACCCCAATATATGTATTTTATATAGTATTCGCGCCCGCACGTAAAACAAGAAGTTTATCCCGATGGGGGAATTAATGGCGTCATGCTAGTACTGCTAAAGCTTTGAGCCGGATTTATTGTCGTACCGAGTTGATGTACCCTGGATCGCAAGCCTATTATATCAATATCTTGAATACGTGGGTATGACCTCATACCAGCAAACTGGATGTACTCGGCACTGTAATTTGCATATTCGGCATAATCGCGTCCGTCGTCCTCATACAATACTATAATAAGGGGCACATCACATATAGCCTCATCTTCTTTGGCTCCTCCCTTCGCAAGATAGTCTTTCTTTGTAGTATTATATACTCTCTTTGCTTCATCTAAAGTCGCATCGCGCAGATGGAAAATTGTCAACTCACGCTTATCCTGGATGCGCTTGTCAGAATCTTTAGAAATAGGCAAGTCAATATTAAATTCTACATTATGATAATCAGAGTTTGAAAACACATAACCATCAGTGCCATATTCTGAATAAAAGTATCCTGTCTTCATATGAAATAACAGCCATCTATGGACCCTCATAAATGAATAGAAGTTTTCTCTTGTCGATTTATTGCCAAATTGTCTGCACGAAATCCGCAAAACACCATTTCTTTGAAGTTTGAACATTTCTGAGACGCAATATTTTGAGAACGTTCCCTCATCGTAAAGCCATTCAATAGAGAAGAACAATTTATCCAACTCAAATTTGCTACAGCTTTGTTCGCAAGATTGATCTGGAGTTAGTGGACAGTGAAACAATCCCGCTAGCTCGTCCATCAACTTGTTGTTTTTTATTGTTTTCGCTAAGGGGTTAACACAATCAATGCGATCAAGGCTATGAAATCGAATAGTCTTATCCTCTACGATGCAATATTTTACAGATTTGAGATTGTCATTAAAATCAAGACCATAGAGTATTTCCTTTGTATAAGGGTGGAAGAGCCAAAAACCAACTCTGTCCGACCGGCAATACTCAACTCCGAATCTCGCATGTGTAGAAATAGCATTATTGTAGTCCATGACTGTCGCGTTCTTCGTAAATACCTTATCTGCATGAAATACAAGCGACGACCAAGGTTCATCAATTGTAGTTGGCTCAGCTAGTAGAGGGGGTGCTTGGCCTTGTGAACTCTTGTTAACGCTGTGCAATGAAGTGTGTCTCTGCCAATTGCATGAAATAATGAGTGTTTCCACGTTATTTTGTGCTATTTGAATTTCTATCAGGTCAGTGTGCATATACTTCATCATTGAATAGTGCGGATAAGTGTTAACTTGAGGATGAAAAATAATCTGAAGATTGTTCTGGCATACTTCTTTATACTTTGTTAACAATTCTCCATTGAATGCATCTGAGCAGATCAAAGAAGAAAACTGACGTCTAGAATCCTTTTTTCCTATATACCATATACCTTTTCCGGTACTCATATATAGAGATTCAAAAGTCTTTCCATCAGTTCTCGGAGACGCGCCCATTTCGCGGGTTTTAAGCTGTGGTGCAATGACAAGTCGGTATTCCCGCCGCCCTCCATCAACTATAAATGTTGCTTTCATTACATAGAACAATACGTTAACTGTACGTTGCCTAACTCGATTGGATATATTAGGTGATTCCATGTAAATGGTTCTATCCCCTAATTTCCTGAAAGCGTCTGATAACTCATCAAAGGCAGGTTCAGATAAGGATTCACAGCACAGCACAAACAGTGTTCCTGCTTTAACAATATCAAAAAGAGCCTGGTTTGATGATATATTGCCATGTAGAGTTGAAATAAAGCTGCGCAAGCAAGATATGGGTACAGAATACTCTGGAGTAAGGACAAGAGACAAGTCATTTTCAACAGAGTCATTAACTGCTCTCATCAAGAAAGCGTTGACCTCATTATAATAATCGTCATCTAGAATAATCCCGTTAGAATATGATCCAACGCAAATCCTTGGTTCATCTTTATTATAGTCAACAACAATATTACGTTTCGGATGAAACTGTAACACATTCACCTCATTTGAAGTAGTGATGTAAGGTGGGACTATATGTGTAACATTGCGCCGTACATTATCCACGCAAACAATAGACGACGGTCGGGGTTTAGAAAACATACTTTGTAACGCGTCTTCAAAATTAACAACTGCCAAATCGCTCATAATAAACCGGCCACTCTCCCCATAATTCTGTATTTAGCGTTTTTTTGAATATTATCGTTTTTGTATAAGGCGCGTCATACCGTCGTCTCCAAAAGAGCAAGGTTTTCTACTTGAGTTGCCAGCTTCTCGCTCCGATAAAACAGAATAATCGGTAAAAACACGGATACCAAACTATTGACGCCTTAGCCTTATCTCACTGATATGCGCGTCTACCAGGCTGAGGATGTCCGAAAGATGCCCTGTGAAGTCCATACCGGCGAGCTTGTCAAATGTAACCGTTTGCAAAAACGTATCTACATAGTCTTTCATTGTGTACAGCGCATCAAATAAATCAGATTTCGTGCACGGCGCTCCGCAGCCGTCTATCGGCGCCGCGCACTCTGGTATGCTCATGTCGCCTTCCATCAGCATGATGATATCATACGCGCTGACAAAAGACGCCCCTTTCGTCAGGGCATATCCGCCGCTCATCCCGGCATGCGCGCTGATAAATCCGCCATCCCTGAGTTTTGCGGCGATCTGCAGAATATAACGCTGCGAGATGTGCAGGGTTTTGGACAGTTCCGCAGAGGGGACCACTTTGTCGCTGCGCGCCAGATACAGCATGACCTGCATCGCATAGCATGTGGACACATTAAGCTGCAATAGCAGTTCCCTCCCTTCTTTTATAAATCACCTTGAATATGCTATTGGACATGCGGTAATGCTGTAGCCCACCCAATAGCCCTGCAGTCCATTATTTCCAATCTGTTTGTGTCTTTCTTGCATTAATCGCTATGGCTTTGTTGTTCCCTGATACTTTTCACGCTACCAATATTCATGACTGTAGCAGTTGGGCAAATACGCTTCACAAGCCCGGTCAGCACCTCGCCTGGTCCGAACTCGACGAATGTGGTCACATTTTTGCGCACCATATATTCGATTGTCCGTTTCCATCGTACACAACGGCAAAGCTGTTCCAGCAGCTCTGACTTGACCGCAAACGCTGTGTTCACGGGACGAGCTCTTGTATTACCGATAATTGGGATGGTAGGGGTTCTGATGACATTTTGTGCGTTAAACAACTCCGCCATACCCGACACAGCAGACTGCATGAGTGGCGTATGAAACGCGCCGCTCACTTGGAGTTTTATTGACATCTTGGCACCTTTGTCCTTAGCTGCCTTGATTGCGGTGTCTACAGCTTCGGCTTCGCCGCTGATGACGATTTGGTCAGGGCCGTTTATATTTGCTATCCAAATGCCGCTTTTCTTGCATATCCTAGACAGGGTAGATACATTGAGTCCGATGATAGCCGCCATTGACCCCGAGGTTTTTTGACCTGCATCCTTCATCAACAAACCTCGTCTGCGCACAATGGTAACCGCTGTGGAAAAGTCGAAAACGCCGGATGCCACCATAGCTGAGTACTCGCCGAGGCTGTGTCCGGCTACAAAAGAGGGGGTTGGTAACGAGTTACCCAATACTTCACGGGCAGCTTCTAGGCAGGCCATACTCATGGCCACTAGCGCCGGCTGGGCGTTGACGGTTTCTCTTAAGATTTCCTCCGGTCCTTCAAAAATCAAATCAGAGAGACCTTCCTCCAGCGCGGTGTCCGCACGGCTAAAGATTTCCCGAGAAGATGCATATTGTTCATACAGGTCACGTCCCATGCCAACGTACTGCGAACCTTGCCCTGGAAAAAGATAAGCTGTTTTCATATGCTATACACCTCAAGATACTTCTACTCAAAAAGTATTCCGTTGAATATGTTAAGTAGTACTTCTTTTTATTTCCGCCTCCTACAACGGAATGTTACCATGTTTTTTATTTGGGACGCTGACTTTCTTGCCCTCTAGGGAAGCGAAAGCCTCGTATACGCGCCAGCGCGTTTCGCTTGGCAGAATAACATCGTCCACATATCCCAAGGATGCCGCGACATAGGGGTTAATCATCGCGTCGTTATATTCGTTGATCAACTCGGTTCGTTTCTGATCCACGTCCCCATCGGCATTGTGCTCACCAGCAAAAATGATACTCGCCGCTCCATCCGCACCCATAACGGCAATTTGCGCAGTCGGCCAAGCTAGCACAACGTCTGCGCCCAAGTGCTTTGAACACATACCGATATACGCCCCGCCATATGCTTTTCGTGTTATGACCGTAACCTTCGGTACCGTTGCCTCGCTGTAAGCGTATAGCAGTTTTGCCCCGTGCCTAATAATACCGCCATATTCCTGTTTGACGCCAGGTAAATATCCAGGTACGTCCACAAGTGTCAGCAATGGAATGTTAAACACGTCACACGTCCGCACAAATCGTGCTGCTTTGTCCGAGGCATCAATATCAAGGCATCCGGCCATTACGCGAGGTTGACTGGCGATAATGCCAACGGTTTTACCGCCGACACGGATATAGCCACACAGGACGTTACACGCATATCGCTCCTGATATTCCATGATGTCGCCAGTATCTGCTATTGACCTGACAGCATCGAGCATATCATATGGGCTGTTTGGGTTATCCGGAATGAGGTTGTCTAAAGTCTCGTCTCTTCTGCAGACATCGTCCTCGCTGCTGTATGCGGGCGGGGTTTCACTGCCGCTCTGGGGAAGAAACGACAGCAGTCGTTGGATTTGTAATATGCACGCTTCTTCGTTAGGTGCTACGAAATGAACGTTGCCACTAACAGTGCTATGCGTTCTTGCACCACCCAGCGATTCTGACGTGACATCCTCTCGCATGACAGTCTTTATGACTTGTGGACTTGTAATGAACATAAGGCTTGTTTTGTCTACCATGAACACAAAGTCCATCAGCGCTGGGGAATACACCGCGCCGCCCGCGCACGGACCCATAATGACTGAGATTTGCGGGATGATACCCGACGCGATCGTGTTGTTATAGAAAATTATGCCATAACCCGCCAGGGAGGCTACGCCTTCTTGAATGCGTGCGCCTCCGGAATCGTTAATACAGATTATAGGTGCGCCGACCTTCAACGCAGCCTCCTGCGTTGCCGCTATCTTCGACGCATGCATCTCGCCCAATGAACCACCCATTACCGTAAAGTCCTGTGCAACTGCAAATACAAGGCGGCTGTTTATTTTACCATGACCTGTAACGACGCCGTCAGCTGGTGCATATTTTTCAGCCATATCAAAGTCCACGCAACGGTGTTTAACAAACAATCCGGTTTCGATAAAGCTGCCCTCATCAAAAAGCATTATCAACCGCTCCCGGGCTGAGTGTTTACCGTTTGCATGCTGCTTTTCCATTGCCGTATCTCCACCGCCTTTATACAGTCGGTCTTTAAGATTGAGCAAGTCTTCCTGCTTTGCGTTCATATCAGCGGACATTCCTTTCCCATACTCGGCAACAGGGCATTATATCAGGAGTGGCATTTGTGGAAATATCTAGCGAGTCTTTAAGATGTGCAGGTCAGTGGATATATTATTATGCTGTTATTCTTTCAGCAGACTTCGAGAAATGACAATCTGCTGAACTTGGGACGTCCCCTCGTAAAGTGTCGCAATTCTTGCATCTCGATAGAAGCGTTCCACCGGATACTCTTTTATGTACCCATAACCGCCATGAATCTGAACCGCCTTGTACGCGCAACGGTTGCACATCTCGGCTGCGTAGTATTTGCTCATTGAACAGAGTTTCGTACTTTCCGGGTCGCCACTGTCGCTCGATACGGCTGTGTGGTAAACCAGTTGCCTCGCGGCTTCGATTTCAGTAGCCATTTCAGCAAGCATAAAGCTGATAGCCTGAAAGCTGGCTATGGGCTGACCAAATTGTTTTCGTATTTTTGCGTGTGTTACAGACTGATCAAGGCAGCCTTGTGCTATTCCGACCGCTTGTGCAGCCATGCCGAGACGCCCGCCGTCCAGTGTTTTCATGGCGGCGTAATACCCGTTGTGCAGAGGTCCTATTAAGCAGTCGCAAGGAACGCGGACATCCTCCAATACTACATCGCTAGTCGGATAGCCCTTAATGCCCATTTTTTCCTCATGCTTTCCGCATGACACACCAGGGAGTTTCATATCTACGACAAACATGGAAATGCCGCGCGAGCCTTTTTGTGTCGCGTCTGTCCGGGCGAACACTAGCGTATAATCAGCTATAGGGGCACCTGAAGTAAAACACTTGCGCCCATTTAGCAAAAAGCAATCCCCATCTTCCACTGCGGTGGTTCGGATGCCTCCCGCGTCAGAACCAGCATCAGGTTCAGTAAGACCAAATACGATTATTTTCTCTCCACTAGCTATCGCTGGAAGGTATTTCCGCTTTTGATCCTCGTTACCACAGATTAGCAAAGGCCCTGCCCCTAATGAGTTTGATGTGTTTGCATAAATAGAGAGTACCGGGCTTATACGCGCAAATTCTTCTATCATCAGCGCATAAGCAAGGCTATCGCCGCCCTGCCCACCATATTCTTCTGGAATCTTTATTCCGGTGAAACCCGACGCAGCCATTTTTTCAAGCATTTCACGTTTGAACTCACCGATCTCGTCCAGCTCATTAAGAAGTTCTGCAGTAAACTCTTTTTCTGCAAACTCCCGGAATAGCGACCTGAGCATTTGATGGTCTTCTGATAATATCATTTTATTACCTCCTGTTATATTTTATTCTACTTCTAGGTCATTGCCAAAGCCTAACGCAGCCTCATCGATACAAGATGCGAATGAGGGAATTTTCTCAAGCAATTCATCAAAGAATTGCTCGATAGCCGTACTGTCATCACCGCCTCTACTCTTTTTGTGCATTTCAATTATCGCGCGTTGTTTCTCCTGCAACTCTCGGATATGTATATTGATCCATTTTAATGTGCTATCAAGAATGGCTATACGTAGGTTATCGTCTTCAGTTCCGCTAATTAGTATCCCTATGTCCTTTAGTTCCACTCCCGCATCACGATACAAGCAAATCTTCTTAAGAGTCTCAATCGATTCATCAGAGTACAGTCTGTAATTTGCAGCACTTCTGCATGCGGGCTTCAGGAGACCCATTGAATCATAGTAGAGAATTGCGCTTCGTGACAGCTTTGAAATTCTACATAAATCACGTATTGTATACATATATTCTCACTACTCCCCCATTGCTGATGATTTATTGTGCCTATTCTTAATGAACTATCAAATATTTATGCTCATCAGTTTAAACTATAAAGCTGTAGTCAGGTCAAGCGCATTTAGTCTTTGGGTTCATAACACATCTCCAAGCACCTAACTGACTGAACCAGAATACTGCTTTTGGCTATGACAGCGCGGCATAAGTAGTTCATATTCATCTCGGTGTTGCAACGAGAGTTACCATAATTATACGGTCAAACCTCCATCGATTCTTATAACATCGCCAATCAAGTACTTGCTTTTTTCAGAACACAAAAACGCAACCAGTTCAGCCACTTCTTGCGCTTGCCCTATTCTTTTGCTAGCTATTTTGTCTCTGTGACCGCTGAAAACATCCTCGCTCACCATTTCTGTATCTATGAATCCTGGTGCTATTGCATTAACTCTTATTCCATAGGCTGCTACTTCTTTGGCAAGCGCCTTAGTAAAACCAATAATGCCTGCTTTCGCAGCAGAATAATTTGTTTGTCTTGACATGCCTACAACACCGGATACAGATGCTATATTCACTATGGTTCCAGTCTTTTTTTTCATCATTGACACAATTGTGGACTTTGTAAGATTAAACGTTCCATTAAGAGATGTATTGATGACATTGTGCCACATATCATTTGACATAGTTGCCAGCGCTCCGTCTGCAATAATTCCAGCATTATTTATAACAATATCAATTGACCCAAGTTTTTCACTAATATTGGCAACCATTTCTTTCACATCATCATATTCCCTTATATCAACCTGATATGGAATACACCTGCGTCCAATCTGCTCGACCTCGTGACAAAGGATATCAGCATCTTCGCGGCTTGCTAGATAGTTAAACGCTACATCCGCCCCCAGTTTTGCTAGTTCCAGAACGATGGCTTTTCCTATACCTCGGGCTCCTCCACTAACTACTGCCACTTTTCCTAATAACATATAAAACAACCTCCTTCATTATTGTTTTATTTGCTTATGACTTACTCCATCAAATGATAGAATGCTATCCTGTTCAATTTTCATGCCCTAAAAACAATGTTAACAAAGCAAACCAAGATGCCTTATGACGTAATCTACTATTTGCGGTTTGCTATGTGGTATTGCCATGGATATCAACAGCATCATCAATGGCATTTAATAACAATGACGCAAACTTGCCGTCAGCTCCGACACTGCCTACAAGTACAGTATTAATCTCAGTTAATGGATTGTTTTTATATTTATCTCCTCTGAACCCTATTACGTCTTTTAGCCTTCCTATAATCGGTAATTTCAATACTGCTCTATTTCGTAACGCATAGGCACCAAAGACAATCTGCAGCAAATCAGTAAAAGCAAAACATTCGCCAAAATATGATTTTACGTTAAATATTAATGTCTCTGGATTGAATGTATTCGCATATGCGTTATATTCAGTCATATCGCTTACAGTACCATTCGCTGATGACATAATCATATCGACTGAATCAGGAAAAGCTACAGATTTTGAGAATTCTCGTAGAAAGAGATTTCTTATTTGGAAACCGTAGTGATTTTTCATCTCGTATACAAACGACGTTAAGCAGGATCCTATACTTGAATAGAATTTAGCCTTTCTCGAAACAGCATGTTTATAGCTTTCTATTATAATCACAGCAGCGCCATCACCTAATATCATTCCATCTGACCCTTTGAAAAACGGCAGAGACTCCTTGAAGCTCTTTGCTAGCAATCCCTGCCTATCGAAGTCTTTTATCAATTGGATAGACAGTTCTTCTGCACCCGCCATTATTACAACATCCGCTCTTCCAGATTGAATATAGTTCTTTGCTAACACGACCCCATCAAATCCGGAGGTATAGCCAGAAGATACTGTGAGATTAAACGCTTTAGCTTTCGTCCATATTGAAACTTGCGATGCTACTCCATTAATTGACATATAATAACTACTAAGCGGACTTAACCCTTTCGGCCCTTCAGAATATACAATCCCCCCCATTTCTCTCGACTTTGCCTCAACCCCAAAATTGGACGCTAGTATTACACCCACTCTTTCTTCGAGGTGTTCGTCAATAGTTAGATTTGCATCATCGAGGGCCGTCATAACACCTGCTAAAAGCATTTTTGTACATCTGTTAAGTGCTCTGACGCCTTTTTTTCCTAGGTATTCAGTAGCGTCAAAATCATCATAGCAGCTGCTATATCTACAACTCATATCTGCATCATTAGCAATTTCTTTATATGCATTACAGCCTTTGGACAGTCTTGATATAACCTCACTGACCTTGTCCCCTAGACATGAAATAATAGAAATGCCAGATATAACAACTTGACTACTCATTAACCTAGACCTCAATCAAACGTATTTTGATATTATTATTGAAGCATTGTTTCCGCCAAAACCGTAACTGTTAATTAGAACATTTTCTACCGTGCATTCTCGCGAATAGTTAACACAATAGTCCAAGTCACACTCATCATCCTTATTCTCGTAGTTAATCGTTGGCACAATTGTGCTGTGTTTTATCATGAGACATGCAGCTACTGCTTGCATACAGAAAGCAGCGCCAGCGCTATGCCCAAGCATTGATTTAATCGAAGTAACAGGAGTCTCATAAGCAAAGTTGCCGAATACCGTCTTAATTGCCTCAGTTTCATTATAATCGTTCAGTTTTGTTCCAGTCCCATGTGCGCATATGCAATCTATATCCCCGGGTGTCAAACCAGCATCTTTAATTGCTTCTTGCATGGCTCTAACAATTTGTTTGCGTGTTGGATCAGGGGCACTTTCGTGGTATCCATCACAGCTCAACCCTACTCCTGTAATCTCCCCTAAAATACTTGTGTTGCGGTATTTTGCATTATCAAGAGACTCTACAATCAGAATTCCTGCTCCTTCCGCAAGTAGTGTTCCTGAGCGCTGTTTATCAAAAGGTCGAATCTTTTCGGAATCTAAAGCGTTAAGACGGATGAAATTCGCTTGTACAACTGTTGATAGACTTTCAACGCCTCCACAGATAATGATAGGCACCATATCATTAATAATTAGATCGCAGGAAGTAGTCAATGAATACGCAGATGAGGAACAAGCTGTTGAAACAGTTATATTCGGTCCATGAAGCCTAAAGTATCTAGCAATATTTTGGGCTGGTGATCCAATAGAATGATAGGAATAACTTTGTTCTAAATCGTTTCTCTCACCGCAAAATATACCAAATTTCTCCAAGAGATCATTATCTCCCAAAGTAGTCCCCAAACAAACACCGATGTTTTCGACATTATTAGTGCTTGTGAAAACATCAGCATCAGCGAGAGCTTGACGCGTCGCTTCAACACAAAAGGCAGACGATCTTCCCAGAACAAGCTCTCTTGTATTTAAGGATTGTTTGAATTCATGATTATCTACTAATCCATATAGCCTGTTGTCAAAGTGCAGTTCGTCGAAATAGTCAATCACTTTCACACCATTTTTGCCTTGATATAGATTATCCCAAAATGTACTTATATCATTCCCCAGTGGTGAAACAATCCCCATTCCAGTGATGACAATACGTTTGCCATTCATGGATAATGCACCTCACCTACAAAAAATACTTTACAAAGTCACCTTATCATTGCTATTCGCCTACTTTTGCTTGTCTTAATTGTTCCGAAAATGCTTCTAATCTTAGACGTATTGATTCCTCCGGAAAATTTCGGTCGTCAATAATATCTCCGTTTAGCTCGATATACGGGAGATTTCGCATTCTCAATACTGCACTAATAAAAACAGCGCCACCATTATATGCACGACACCCCTGATGCGAAAAATGTATAATACCGTCAATAGCAAACAAGTCAATGAATTTTTCAATAGCCGCTATCCTTCTGGTAATACTTCCCTGTGCGTGATAAGAGAGAGTTTTCATTGCTAGCCCATCAAGCGGATTGGCAGGATCAATGTTCTCCCACAGCGAGAATACGCTATTCTCTTCAAGAGCAACACTTATGCCATAATCACTCTCAAGGGCTCTAATAATATTGTTCCTCAACAACGGAATCATACCAAGCCAAAGAACTCTAAATTTCTGATTACTAAACTCGGTATTCTTTATGTGAGCAAGCATTTCATTATATACGGCTTCCAACACAGAGACTGGTTCTTTTCGTCCGAATTTTGTGAATAATGGATATAGTGGAAACACATCACTTAAGTCAGTAAGATGGTGTCTCGATCTCAAATCCAATATTTCTTTTCTCAAGGAATTTGCATTGTTTGAGTATTCAATTGATTGCGAGAATTTCGTTTCATTCATTTCTCTCCCTAAATACTTTTCTAAAAACAATTTCAATCCAATCAATTGAGTCTTAATGTATTCTACTGACGCCTGCTCCCTGTTGAACGGAACATCTATGAAATAGGTCTTGCAGTTGTATTTTTTAGCAATCAACTCGTACATATTTTGTGCATCATCACACATAAAAGACGAAAGGATAATTGCGCCAGGTGGTGGAATCATTTCTTCTTCCAGCATTCCAAGCATGATTTCTATTGGCGAACAGATTTGCATGCCTTCAAATCTGCGTTCTACTCTTTCTAGTAATCCCTTGTTATAATTCATCATTCCTATACTTACTGCTAATGGTTCATAGGGGATAAATGGATAATCAAATGATGCCACTATTTCAGTTGGAATGAACATGCTTGTCGCAATGTAGGTTTCTGGGTATTCAAGAAACGCTTGACACGCATCATCATAATTAAGTTTCCAAGCTAATTTCTTGCTTTTCAATCTTCCTAAATCTGGCATATGAATGGCAAGGCGTAATCTTTTTAAGTATTCAAACTCATGGATCATAAAGCCCTCCCTATCAGTATTTCGGCATCCATTCTGCGTCACGACATGAGCAGAGGTTTTTGTGGCGTGTAAAAAGCGTGCTACAGTAGCTATCTTCTGCCTGTCCCTAGCATTCTACTGACAGATCAACATTTCAGCAAAAGCATCAATACTTGTTTGCACAGCCGATGCTAGCACATCATTACCATTATCAATTACCGCAAGAAAGGGTAGCGGCTCTTTTAAAGACATTATCTCTTCTTTTAGCATAACTAGATCATAGCAGTCTGGAATCCTAAATTGCGAAAGATTATATACTATACCATCTGGGTTGTACTTACTAATGAGTTTTTTTATGTATTGAACTCGTTCTGGCTTAGCATTCGTTCTTGAGCACATATGACTACCTAGATATGAATGAGCTAGGTTTTTATAAATATTTCCTGTAGTGCTAACTGGTTTCCCGAGATAGGCCCCTGATGTGCAATAATCGTCTAGGATTACGTGTAAACCAACACTTTCTAGCGCACAGAGTAAGCAAGCTGATTGCGGCGGACTGCCAAGGCAAAGGATTTTCTTTATGCCACGCATTACCAAATCACTTCTACCTATTTCTGCGATTTCATCGTTTAGGTTCTTCATAACCATATCTTTTTTTGTCGAACCTATCATATTCATTAAATCGAAATACCTTTGACCACTTATTAGACCGTCTTTTTGATATTGTTTCAACTTAAGGATTATTTTTCTTATCTGATTAAAGTGATCAATTGCCTTAGTAAGCTTTTCTTCAGTAATGACAACTTCAAAGCATTTCTCGATACTTCTTGCCAGTCGTTCTAGTTCGGATGCATAATAGTCTTCTGCACTTGCTTCTATCTTTCGTGGTAAATCTAACATAAAATTAAACGCAGGTTTATTCTGTTGTCCAATCGCATCAAAAACAAATTCGGCGGCGGTACACGAGGGTGTCACAATCACTCCATCGATTTTGTTCCCATTGGTGAGAACATAGTCGAGATGTATTTTTGCTAATGCACTGAAATTAGTAGGCAAATACCGTGAATACTCACTTTTATCTTCTCTTTTATGGACAATTCTTACCGAAACTATGCTAGCTGCGTATAAAATTTCTTCAGGGATCATAGGGCATGTCAATGCGATAATCCTTTCACAATGATTCGGCTCATAAGCTGTGTTCAAGTCTGTCACCCCCGCTTATTTTCATCATTGATTGATCCCTATCTGGAAGGATATATAGAGTGTTAGTCATCTTTGCTACAGCCTCGCCCTGAGTATTGGTAATCGTAATATGATATGTGTATTCTCCAGCTCCTCTTTTTCTGATTTTGCAAATCTTTTCCTCTGACTCCTCCTTCGACATTGTCAAATCAACAATCATATCTGTCGTGCATGGCTTCAGGTAATCTATTTCTGCTTTCTTTACAATCGGTATGTATTCGCCTATCCCGTGAGTGGCAAAGAACATTATCCCTGCTGCAACTTCGCCTATGACAAATAGCGAGCCGGCATATGCGCTACTCATGTGGTTTGTATGTAATTCATCGCCCAATGGTAAAACGATGCGCACATGTCGCTCTTCGAGTATTTCAAATATGAGTCCACTCAGCTTAAGCCACTTTGTCGGCCAGTTTGTGAATAACTCTTTTACCTTATTTATGTCCATATATCCCCTAACATCTGCATTAGTGAGGCGAATACTTTCGAAAAGTCAATGAATGGTGATATCGCGATTTCCCTAACGTTATATGTATAGATATTTTGCTTTTGTTAGTTGAGGATTATCGTTGTGTCCTCAGAAAATTTAAACATTAACCGAATGAGAGTAACAATAATCTGGCTAGTCACACGTTGTCTCTTTAGCTATAAGTGCTGCACCGTATGCTGCAGTGAACCTTGGAATAGGCGGCACTAATATCTGGCAGTTCAAAAAATACTGTAGCCAATGAATAAGACACTTGTGTTCGGCTAACCCTCCTGTCATTACAATGTTACTTTCCTTTCCGAACGTTATTACCATGTTACTAATGCGACTTGCTAAACCATAGTATAAAGAGTTAAGTATTTGGCAGATAGTTTTACCTTTTGCAACTAATGAAATCATTTCTGTTTCAGCAAATACTGTGCAGGTTGATTCAATAGCAGGTGGCTTTTCACGACATATTTCGGTGGTTGCTGCCTCTTCAATTGAACAGCCCAATATGCTAACGGCTTTCTCAATAAATCTCCCTGTACCTGCGGCGCATCTGTCATTCATTGTAAAGCCTGCAAGTCTAAAATTTGTTACTTTTGTAAGCTTTGTATCTTGTCCACCAATATCTATTATTAGTCCATTACCAACCAGCGCTGCAAGGCTTTTTACCTGAGACGAAATCTCGGTAGCAGTGACGTCTGCCCAGTGGACACTGTTTCTACCATAACCTGTCGCACAAACTCGCTCAAACGGTATATCGTTGCCAAGGGAATGTAAATAACTCGTATTTGCAATATTCCTTATATTATCTGGCGTTGTAGGTATGAGATTAGTTGAAAGCATATCGTTATTATCGCTAATATATACTATCTTTATTCCAGCAGAACCGATGTCGACTCCTGCATAGTATTTATTATTCATAGGCCTTTAAAGCAAAAATTAGACTATCAAGCTCTAGTATTCTTTTATTATCGGTCTCAATAGTCCCAGAGACTATGCACTTATCCGAAAATACTCTAGATGTTGTAACATTTATTGTTAATTGCTCTCCCGGATATGTTCTATTTGCGAATATAGCTCCTCGAATTGTCCCTAGAAGTGGTAGACCGTCTCTATCCTGCATAAAAAGCGTTCCTGCTGATTGTGCGAAAACTTCGAGCAACATGTATTCTGGGAAGTGAGAGCCAGGTTCTTGACCCCAAAACACATAATCGTTTGCTGATATATTCTTGATTGTTCTTATTTCTTTTTCGGGTAAAATGCTCAGAATGCCATCAACATGCAGGATTGGAAAACGATTAGGAATTTTAGCGCAAACTTCGTCTACTCCTGATTTCAACATCTCAGAGCTGTGTAAAGTAATGCAATGACGTACTTCTTTCTCATGCGGTTGTTCTTGAAACATTAGTACACCACTCGAAACCAACTCGCCTTCTACATGGTTGGAACAAAGAAGCTCCCACTTATTATTGCTTTCCTTTATTAAGGACGTTCTTATTGTTATTATCTGATCTGGCAGTATCATCTTTCTAAAGTTGAATTTCAAAATGCCTATTAACTCAACACTAGCGTAACCGAGCGAGAGTAGCAATTCCCTTGATACCTCATAAGCAAATCCAATGTGATAGACACCTGGCAGAATCGACATACCTGGAAAGTGCCCCTCAAAAACCATTGCCGAACTAGGTACTGTTTTTGTTGCTATGCACTCATACTCCTTCATATCAATAGATGTAAACTCGAGTATATCTTTCACGCTAACCCCCTAGTAGAAGTGATTATACAGGCACAGTCTCCATTTGGGTCAAAAGAAATGGAGAGTACATTGTTAATCAAACATTTCTCCCGCTTACGCACCTCATATTTGAGGTCCAAACCTGACGCTACTAGGTTAATTGAAGCTGGTATCTCTTGTCTTTTCGCAACTGAAATTGCAAGTAATATAACAAAGGCGCTGCCGGCTCCATATGCTTCACCAATCAGCGACTTTATCGACACCATAGGTGGAACAGCATCCCCAAAGACTCTTTTAAGAGCTCCGGCCTCAACAATATCAAAGGCATGCCACCCATTAGCCGAACATGAAACAGCGTCAATATCTTTCAAGGAAAGACCTGCTGCATGAACTGCTTTATTGATGAGATGAGCGTATTCAGTTTCTTTGGGCACACAAAAATAACTCTTATTAGTATCGCCAAAAAATGCTTGAGATACACAATCAATAGCTACATATACAGACTTATTAGCAACCGGACACTTCTCAATAATAAATACTACTGCACCTTCTGCTAATGTGTAGCCCGTGCTACGTTTATCGAAAGGAGTACTGCCATTTTGCCATGGTTTCCCAGTCGCTTGCTCCACAATCGCCTTATGGTGCAAATAACTCTGTTTGCTTAAGTCATCAACACAACCAACAACAACTGCATCAAGTTTACCGGAATCAATCAACTCAATTGCATGCTCTATTGCTACAAACATAGTTGTATTTCCACAACAAAAAGTTGTATTGTGACCCATTGCACCCAAGACAATCGAGACATTGCTCGCAGCAGCATTGATTGTAGTCTTAGGAACATCGGATGGGCTGACCCAAAGTGGTAATTTTTGTGTTAACGACATTGTATCAAAATCGCTTGTACTCTTTAGGCAGCCAAAAGTCGTCCCAATAATTACTCCGACACGATGCTTGTTCTTTTCGTTGATAACTAAACCCGCATCCTCCACAGCCAATAACGCTGCGGCACAAATGAACTGCGTACTTCGATCCATCCGTTGGAGCTTGTGCTTTTTAATGTTTTCGATATTGCACAAGTCAGGTACTTCTCCTGCCGTGTCATTACTATATCCGGTAGTGTCAAAGAGAGTTAATTTCTTTATACCGTTATTTGATTTCATAGCAGCATTAGTAAAATTTTCAAAACCAATGCCTATCGGACTTATGGCACCAATGCCAGTAACTGCGATATTTGAGTAATCCGTACTTATCATAGCAGCTATAACATCCTCCCATTCCTTAGGATAACAATGCCATTGTTTCCACCAAATGCAAATCCGTTTGATTGCCCATAATGAACAGTCGTTTCAATATTATTCAAAACACAGTTAATACCAAGCAGGGGGTCAACATCCTTTGTATTGCTGATTTTGGGAATTAACCCATTTTGCATTGACAAGGCAAGCATAATAATATTAAACGCACAAGCCGCTCCCATTGTGTGACCTATTACAGATTTATTTGAGGTTACGCATACATTGTTCCCATACATACTTGCAATAACTTTGCCTTCTATAAGGTCATTTGCATGAGTCCCTGTTCCGTGTGCGCATATCATATCAACCATGTCGGCCGTTATTCGAGCGTCGGTCAATGCGTTTTGCATCGCTAATGTGATACCTTGTTCAGAAAGATGCGTCATATGAAACGCATCGCAGCTTACACCGCTTCCTACAACCTCGGCATAAATCTTCGCATGTCTATTTTCTGCATTTCTTAATGATTCAAGTATAATAATCCCCGCACCTTCACTGACAACCATGCCTTTTCTGTTTACATCAAAAGGTGCACAAATATCTGGGGTAGTTGCACCTAGTCTGTTGAATGATGTGAAAGTTTTCCTGGAAAACGAATCAGCGCCGCCGACGATCATAATGTCAGCTTTACCTTTTTTGATCTTCTCATATGCATAGAAAATCGCGTGATTTGCTGCTGTACAAGCTGAACCGACTGTGCAAACCGGACCGCTCAAATGAAACTCCCGAGCAATCGATTGCGTAATCCTTTGCGTCCCAAATAACTGACACGCCTTATTGCTGAGGTACGGATCGTTGCCACTGAGATACATATTCATTTTCTCAATCTCTTGTGATTCACCATCTGTTGTTCCGATTGTAGCTCCGACCGACAACTCATTAAGAGAACTAATGAGTAAACCAGCGTCCATTAGGGCTAAGTATGCAGCACTTAGCGCCATTTGGCTCGTCCTTCCAAGATATTCCTTTTTCTCATCGAATTCAGGGATGTATTTTTCTGGCTGAAATTGCTTGATTTCTCCACCAATATGAACATTGTACTTGCTTGTGTCAATGTTGTTTAGCGGACCATACCCAAGATTACCAGCACATAAATTTGTCCAGAAATCTAGAAGGTTATCACCAATGTTGCTTACTACTCCGCAGCCTGTTATTACAGCCCTTAGATCTTCATGCATTACTGCAGTCCAGTCCTTTCTCTGAAAGGCACAGCGCGAAATCAGCCGACTCGTGCCAATAATCAGTATATACGCCATATGTAGAACCCTAGATATAAATCCAAAATTCTGTGTTTGTGTTGTTGTACGACGAACACCTAAGCTTTATTCACACCGAGTCTAACTTCCCGAGATTATACTGCGCTGTTACAGTAGTCTGAGGTTGATACAACACGAAACGCGGGGGTTAGACCTCTCCACATGGAGCAAGACGTAGGATGATGAGAAGCCTAACGCGGGTTTATAGATACCAGAAAAGTCCGTTATCCCAATGTTCTGCTATCTATACTTGCGGAAAACTGGGGCTTGAACTGTCCTAGTAAGACCTATTGAGTGCGAACCAGCAGCACCCATCAGAAAATCCAACCAGCAGCCAACAGGCGAGCGAACTGCCGGAAAACGAACCTCTTTCAGCACATCAAATCCGTTTCCAGCTTCGCAGCGATGAGCGAACACCTGCAATGAGAGCACATCCGCGATAACAAGAAGCTTCCAAATGTACCACCAGAGGTATCTAATTAATAAACATAAAGCAGAGCTTATCGAGAACGGAGCATCTAGGATTGGCCAGTATTACTTATTTGTTCCATAATTTCTATGACTGCCTTTAGTGTAACCATTTCCCTTAGAGACTCTTCCGGAATCCTTATCTCATAGTTTTTTTCAAGTGTAGCCAAGATTTCTAGAACCTTAAGAGAGTCAGCATTCAGTTCATCAACAAAATGTGTCTCTAGCTCCACTTCACTAACTTCTACCTCCAGTATCTCAGCAATTATACTCTTAATTTCATCAATGTTCACTGCCATTATAGATTCCTCCTTGTTGATTGTAATATGAATACTAAGTTTATAGATATAACGTATAACAACCCACATACAAGAACAGTAGTCAATTGGAGTTATGATTAATTCTCTGATCGTCTTTGGCTTTCCTACGATGAGTAGCCGATAGACTCGGATGTGAAGTCAGTTTGAGTTGATAGTTCTGTTTAGTTACATATTAGTTCTAAACCAGGCTCACTGGAGTCTTTGTAGAGTCTCAACACAGAAAATCTCCAGGTTGATTACGTCGTCTAGTATTCTTCTTGCTATTTCACTCTTATCCACCTCTTTTTTTATGAACGACTTTAGCAGAATAAGCATTAGATAGTCCCACTTTACGCTCAATTCCATTAGCTTCTCACGCAATGAAACTAGCTCAATACTATAAGAACGCTCAATATACTCAACCATCTTTAAGTAACAATATCTATACTTAGAGTAGTTCTTTACCTTTAACATAAGAGGAAGTGCGGACAAATCGGTATAATTCTGAACTTGCTGTTCGATATTCATCGTACTTATATCTTCATAGAACATTTTTCCTTGTCCAACAATGGTTGATATGTCGCTGTCACCAACAAAATATCGCATCAATCTAAATATATCAGCAAGATGCTTTTTCTCATTGACTAAGTCTAGAAACCTGAAGAGGATAGCACCTTTGCAAATCTCGTTCTTTTTTATTTCAATATTTGATACGGCAAATAAAGGGTCATTACATATATACATATCACCTCTTATCTCATCAATACTAAACACATGTACATGCTCACCGGGCACAGATATTTGTGGATCACCATAGTACTTAGTCCAATGGCAGTTAATAAATTCATAGACGGCCAGTACTGGAAGATTACGAGATAGATTATCGTCAATTCGCTCACAAATACTATTGTAGTCAGACGATTTCAAATACACGTCATTAAGGATAAAGTTGCAATCATTATTGACGGGTAAGAAATCAATGTTTGATTGAAGCGCGATAATATTGTTACCGACAATTGCGCTATTCCTTTCGTAATGAAATCTTTGATAATACATATGTATGTATGGATAATCGTGCAACCCATAGTGTTTACAAAGTAAAGATATACTGGAAAAATAACAGTCAAGCATTTCTGGTTTAATAATCATTTTGCAAACCTGCAGCTTTCATTTTTTTAGCGATACGATAGTTGCCTATAGGCGTTTCCGCACCAAACTGCTGCATCTCGCCTAAATTCTTCGGTGCAATTCTTTGGAAGAATGATATAGCAACTGGCATCTACGCACGATTCTATATCCGATAATCCCATAGGATAATCAAGTGTTACATTAATAGTTTCAGCTAACTTTATTTTCAGGTCATCTGGAGGCGATCTATGACCGCGCTCATATAAGGGATACACTTTGCAGTTACGCCAATTAGCTTAGCAAGATTCTGCTGACGCATACCGCAATTCTTACTTTATTCTGGGAGCCGCTCCCCAACAATCCTGTTAACGTGTTATTATTGTTATTTTCCGCGTTTTACAGCGGTAAACGATAAAATGACTCCCTGTATGTGGCGCTGTCTCCTTGTTACTGGCTCTAAACTCCATGGACGTTGATGGAATCTCCAAGCATATGGTCTACCTTTTGCAAAAGGCCAAATCTGTGGTTTTCAACAATTTAGTTTTGTGAAAATGTTGAAAAAAGGTAAGATTATCAAAAATTATCAAAAATAAGTGGAATAATTTTGAAAATGCCCTTGACTCGCAGTGCTTGGCAGTGTATTATTGTCCTGTGTCTGAGAAACTTGGCAAAAGGTAGACCTTTTGTTGGGTTTTTACTTTTTCCTTACAATCTGTTGCTCTCTCAAACGTCGGTACAGCGTTGTTTCCGTAAGGTCAGTCAACATGATAAGCTCTGCTGTCGTGAGTTTTCCATGCTGCCATTGCTTCGCGAGTTCTAAGAAATTCTCAGGCGGCCTTTTGACGGGTCTACCCATGTGAACGCCACGCTTTCGTGCTGCCTCGATACCTTCCGCTTGGCGCTTTTTAATATTTTCGCGTTCATTTTGCGCTACGAAGCTCAAAACAGCCAGTACGGTGTCGGCAAGGAATGTACCCAATAGATCTTTGCCGTTTCGTGTGTCAAGGATAGGCATGTCAATCACAGCAATATCCACAATGCGCTCTTTTGTAAGTATGCGCCATTGGTTTTGGATTTCCTCGTAATTGCGCCCCAATCGGTCAATACTTGCTATATATAGTAAATCACCCTCACATAGTTGCGACAAAAGTGCATTGTAAGCGGGTCTATTGAAGTCCTTGCCACTCAGCTTATCCACAAAGATATTCGTTGGTGGAATGCTGAGTTCGGTCATTGCCAGAAGCTGTCTATCCTCGTTTTGATCAGCAGCACTCACGCGGACATAGCCATAAACAGCCATTCTTCAAGCCTCCAATGTTTGATGTCGCATAATAACTGAGTTGTAGTCCGCAATATCGCCCTTTTGTTATGCAAAACTCTATAAATGTAATCAATGACGCAGCCTTTGGAATCGCGCATTAAAGAAGAAGGGCAAGAATCGACAAACTCAAATCAATAAAGTCTAATAATCATAGCGCAGAGTCAATAACCGTGGAGTTATCCACATATTATCGGCTCTGCGCCTTTGCGTCTGGCACTTTGTGCTTATTTTTGGCCGTAACCTCTGTATGTTTATTATTATTGACATCTTTGCCTAATCTCGCTGATATGCGCATCCACTAGACTGAGGATGTCCGAAAGAGGCTCTGTGATGTCCATACCAGCGAGCTTGACAGAGCGCCGTAAACCGGGTGCAGAACTTCAAATCCCAATGGCAGAGAATCCGCAATTTCCAAAGGTCGGAGCAGGTTCTCCTTTTCATACAGCAGAACGGGCTCTACACGGTGGAGCAGCTTGCCGACAAGATAACGGAACTCCATCAGGCGCAGTACGACCTCGCGGGCGACGTGAAAAAGAAAGAGCGCCGGATAACCACGCTGACCGAGCATTTGGCGCAAGTCGAGCGGTACTACAAGCTGAGCGACTACGTGAATAACGCCGAAGCGTTACGGCGCGGAGCGGAATATCATATGCGCGAAATCGTGCCGGAACGGGAGCTGACAAGAGCGTGGAATATGGTACTGTAAATTGAAAACGTGGCGGGCAGGTTTATAGTCTGCCCGCAGATCGACATCAATCCCACCAAAACGACCAAATAGTTGAGTCAATAAGCGCTTTTGCGCTATAATCAACATTCTCATAACAAAAACTAAAGTGTTCTTTCTTTAGTGCTAAAGCTTCTTCTTTTGTCCTTACCGGTTTTTCCACATAGATATCCCATGTGTCATTTCCCACAGCCATTGGAAAAGCGCAGTATTTTTCATGCCAATACTTGAAAACTGCCACTTGCTCCTCGGCGTTTGGAGCCTCATTCCAACCGGCATTTTGAATGATTGCAGGAATCTCCCACGGTTTTTCGATTGGTATTTTAACGATAAAAATATCCGAATACAGGAACACTGTATTGGAATCGGAATCGTACATATGCAATGAAGGCGCTGCTTCGGTATACCTCTCAGCTTCATCAGAATCATCGTCAAAATAGTCGCCGTCGTAAGGATACCCTGTTTCGTCATGATAGGCGACGCGTTGTTGTAAGAATTCTTTCCCGTCAATGTTTTCTGCTCTTTTTATGATATCTTCGGGGTTTTCCCCGGTTCTGTTTTCATCGGCGAAAACTACCCATACAACGTGATTCCCCATGATAAAAGGAGTAAAATTCTGAACTTTGCCAATCTCAAGCAGCTCTTTGTATCGCTCGAGTACATCATACTCGCTCTTAACGTCCCTGATTACTTCGTATTGATAGTTTATACTATCTAAAGCGTCGGACGCCTCTTTAGTAATGTCCCGCTTATTATAAGCCTTTATAGCGGCGTTCTCCCTCAAACGCTCGATGACAGCTTTCATCTGGATTATGAGAACAACAACCGCGCTGATTACCAGAAAAACAACACAAAGGCTTACAACTATTCCTTCTTCCACCAGGATTTCGCCTATGGTTCCGTTAATCAGGAGAAAAATGACGCCGCACAAAATTAGTAAAGCGCATAATATCCAAGTTAGGTTTTTAAGTGTCATGACAAACCTTCCTTCATAATACACAGGTCTACTCTGCCAACAGTGTTGTGGTGAAAATCTGCGAAAGTTCATATGCAAAGCTGTCATTCACATTAGACATCACAGATAAAAAGTATTTGCAGTCATCGCTATAGCAATACGGTAGTGCCAGCCCCTCGTCGCTTCCGGTAGGTATGGAAAGCAGACATGGGCTGCTTTTGTCAGGGTGGAATGAAATATCGTATTGGCTTATGTTTTCCGTCCTGCCGATAAACAAGTAATAATGATTGTGTTCCGTGACAAAATCATAGCGGTCTAAACCATATGCAAACGAAATATGCTCGGGGTCAATGCCCGCATTTTGGAAATACGCCTCTACAAAGTCATTATATTCCTCATCTGTGCCGTCAACGGTTCTTATCTCTCTTGCCATTAGGCTGTCCTGTGCGTCCGCTACTAAAGCTGTGGGGATGCTGCTTTTTAGCATATTACATAAAAGCGCGATAAACTCATTTGATAAGCTCGTCTGACCCTCTGCTTGCATTTCGGATAAGATTATTTCCACATTGCCGAAACATATTCCGCTCACCGTATTCCATCTGGAAGCGTCCTCGCGGTTTGTCATTTTGGAAATACCCCTCAATCCCTGCGCTTGCAGAAGCTCAACCGCCGTTCCGTTCTCATTTCTGTCAATCTGTTCAACAGGAGCTTTTTCGGAATATGAACGATCGGATTGTTGTAATGACATCCTCAAGCGCTCGGGCAGCGTGTCTTTGTAAACGTATATCTCTATTGCCAGCCACGATTCGCCTCTATGCCAATTATACCAAAATCGCTTCGCAAGATAGTTATAACCAGGCTGATATTCGATATCTTCGCCGTTTACCATATATAGGACGGCATACGGGGCAACGCCTTTGGCGTAGCATTTCTCTTCGTAGTCAGGGTCTGACGTATCGAACATATACCTCAACTCCAGAAAAACATAGTTTTCAAGAGCGGCTATCGCATCCTCGATCCGGCTGATTTCCTCCACGCGCAGCTCAGATATGGGTGTCGCGTCAACAGGCGACGGACGATATTTTATCGTGTTGTAATAAAAGTCACATAGAAAAGCTAAAACGGCGCAAAGAAGCAGGTTGACGATAATCAGCGGCACAGACGGGCAGCCTGTTTGTTTCCATTTTCTGATTAGCCTGTACAAAAAGAAAAGGATTGCTAAAAATGTAATCCAAACCGGGGAGTTCCATAATATGCCTAATAAAAGATAACCGATCAATCTAACTACCTCCCGGCAAGTAGATTCCGTGGTAATACATATCCTGGTAGCTTGTAAAATAATCGTCCCTGTCCGCTGCTCTGACAGCCCTGAGCGCATTCAACCCCACTTTATCGGGCTCTTCCCGCTCAACAAGGCAGTCAATGAAGAAAAATGCGTACTCGTCCACGTCCGTTATCAAGTCGTACCACACTATGTTGTACCTGTAAATGGGAGTCCTATACTCGCTTAAATCTTCGTTAGTATACTTGTCAAATTCCAATGAAACAACCTCGCCTTGAACAAGGTCAAACAAATATTCCAATCCTTCGTCAAAATCCGTGGCGGTTTCAAGCGACTGTTTTGAAAACATGGCGGTAATAGCGTCTTTGTCCCGGGTTTTTATCGCTGCGACCAACATTTCCATCCTTGCGTCCGCCATTTTCTCGTTATCATGCGGTCCTACAGCGGCTTTCGGCATTCCGTCACCATAACCTACTTCGTATGGCGCGTCGTATTCTTCTTCGTATTCCTCTACCAAATTGTCTAGAATTGTGCATGAAGAGAGGCTCACGCAAACAAAAAGTAAGAGTGTAATGGTTGTTTTTCTTCCCAATATCATCGTGCACCTCTTAATCAGGTATCATAGCCAAATTTGAAAAAGATACCGCTCGACACGCCTTGAATAAACAAAATGTTAATTCACATAAAAACTATTCTATATCTTGAACTATCATGTTTATTATTTCCTGTTTCTTTTTTGTTTTTCTCTGCCATAGATAAATACCGATAGAAAAAGCAACCGGCGGCAAAACCGTAAAAAACAAGTTTGCGAAATTCATATACCCTGCCGTGTTCGAGATGGGCATATATGCCCACCCTGCCGGAATGTTCAACATTGCGTATAACAACACGGTGCTATGGTCGGCGTTCATTGCGATCACAAAGAAGAGCCATAATCCTGTCAAAAAAACCGTACCGCTTATTATTGTGCTGACAATAACGTTTTTAGTATTTAGCTTAAAAACTTTTGCGCAAAGGAAACCTAAAATAAAATACACGGGTATGAACAAGACGCTGCTTGCGAGTAGATAGCCGCTTGCGTCATCAGTATTAAACATAAACGCAAATGGATGTTTAATGCCAAATGCAAAAAAACCAAATATCACGTCAATAATCACTTGCGAGAGTACAAAGGCGATTATACCCTTAACAATGCTTTTCATATGTAGCACTCCAAATCTTGAATTTTCATTTTATTTATTTCACGACATTTATTTATTCGTTTTCGGCAAAAAAAGTGGATGAGAACTAAAATTACAGTAGAAATATTATAGAGAAAAAATATTATTGCGATACTGAATATCTTTGATGATAGATTGAATGTCGGTTGCTTTTGACTTGATGTAATCGGGACTTCGATTACAAATTCTTGACTGCCTTTGTCGACAACAACAGTTTCGGTCTGTGTTGTATCGAATCCAATATACAACGTCATACCAAACACGACGAACAGCGAAATGATTAAGCATATTCCAGGAAGTATCAATCCTAACCACTTGCTACGGTTCTTCGACAAATGTATCTGCAACAAAATAATTCCTAAAACGACAGCAACTAATATAACAGTAAATACTATTACGAATGCAAGTCTCATCTTATCCACCCCCTTTGATCAGATTTTTATATTCAGAAATTAAGATTTTCGCTGTGTCAAAATCAATTTTGTCACTGACTACCAGGCGCTTGATCAAAGCTACATATGGCTCGTTTGACACGTCCTCGCTTATTTGGATTCTCTGTATCAGTTTGTCGAGCCGCAGACGCACAGTGGGATAAGTAACGCCGTATTGCCGCGCCATTTCTTTCAGCGAGCCGGATGCCAGTAAAAACTTCTTAATGAACACGACGTCTTCATCTTCAAAGTTCATCATCCATTCAGGTACAATTTCAATCGCCATAGGCTCAGCCTCCGCAATGTCAATATTGTTAAGTATAACATTTAATTATATTTAAGTCAATGTTTAATATATAGTGTTCTTTTTCTTAATATTTAGTGTTCTAGTAAATTGCCAATGGAAGTGCAACATACTGTGCAATAAGTCTGACAGTAATGAAAAGTGTTGCATTACGAATGGCAATCAACTACAGGATGAAATTCAACATTAAAGATTGTAAATTTCACCATTGGCGTCAAATTACATACCTTTCATGCCAAAGTATGCTAAATGGTAATTTATAGTGATATGGTAGTTTTAATGCTATGAAAGGAGAACTCTGTACATGAAAAAGCTTAAGACAAAAGTTAGCAATGCCATTGCAAAAACCACATACCGCGTCGCTGTAAAAGGTGCTGGGCTAGCTAGTTGGGGAGGCTGGTACCAGCCCAAGGTACCGGAGAGGTTGGCAAAATAAGCAAAAAGGTGGAGTCTGCCTGCGGAAAACTCCTGTTGTTTTTCCGCAGGCGATTCTGTATTATTAGTAAGCAACGAGGAGGAGTGGTTGATTTGCGAATTGCAATATGTGAAGACGACGATGCAATGCAGACAAGCCTTAAAAAGATAATTGAAGACTGGGCAGAATCGGGTAGTACAGATGTGGATGTGTTATGTTACCCCAGTGCAGAAGCTTTCTTATTTGCGTGGCCTGAAATGTCATTTGATTTAGCATTCCTTGATATCCAAATGAAGCAAATGACGGGTATTGAGTTAGCAAGCTTTATTAGAAAGACTGACAGCAACATGCTTATTGTCTTCATAACAAGTTTTGCACAGTATGTACTGAAAGGGTACGATGTAAACGCACTTCATTATCTGATAAAGCCAGTATCCATAGCTAAGATTCTGCCCATCTTGGACAAAGCAAAGCTAATCTGTATGTCGAGGCAGGATCTGTTTATTTTAGTAACAGATGGAGCTGGACGTCTGAAACTATCGTTCAGTGATATATATTACATTTCAATATCATCGCACACAGCGAGTGTCCATGTTGGCAGCAATGTCTATTATATGCGAAAAACAATTGATGAACTTCTGGAGATACTGCCGGACTGCTTTGTAAGGGTGCATAGATCGCACGTAGTTAATCTGTATAAAGTGGACTGCATGTATAAAGACTCCCTCTTGCTATCCACTGGAGAAACATTGCCAATCAGTCGTAATAACTCAAAAGATGTAAATGACGCTTTTATTCGATTGCATATAGGGCGGTGAACAATGAAGCTTGGATGGATTATCATCGAGATACTTGCTGTTCTGATTGAAAACCTTGCTTTTGTATATTTTCTGAACAGCCGTTATAAATCAAAGCGTGACACGATAGTACCGCCTTTGTTGGTATGGCTTGTTCTATCTGGAGTTGGTTCGCTCATTGCGCTTGCAAAGTTCTCTCCATGGATCAACGATATATCTGGATTCGTTGTGTTGCTTTTTTTCCTCTTCCTTACAAAACAAGGAAAGTCTTGGCATAAAGCCTTAAGTACAATACTAACCTATGCATTGATTATCAGCAGTTCCTTAATCGGAGCTAGTTTTGCTTCGATCCTGACTAATGTGAGTGTTGCAGACACACTTCTGTACCAAGATACATCCCGCCTAATGGCGCTCTTACTGATTAAAGCCATGCAAGTTGTGATATTCTTTTCTCTAGCAAAAAAACCTCCCGGCTCTCAGAGTTTGAAAAAGAAGTCTACAGTTTTATTCTCGTTCCTGATTATTATTGTTTTCCTAAGCATTATGGTGATCTTTAGTGGAATTCATGATTTCGATTCCAGATATAATGAGGCATTAGTTTGGATTGCTACTGGATTGTTATCTATTTTGATAGTTGTATTCCTACTATACGAGATGTTTGTTCGTGAAGAAGCCAATAACATTGATCTCCTGACAAGGCTGCAGCGGCTTGAGCTAGAAAGCAGTTATTTTAAGGAAATTGATGTTGCCTATACTGATTTCCGCACCAGATTTCACGAGTACAAGAATAATCTGATAGCAATGCGGGCGCTTATTGAACATGATGAGAACAAGAAAGCGCTAGATTTCATTGATTCAATCACCACAAACACTGCAGGTGAGAACGCCGTTCTTCAAACGGGGAACCTAGTACTAGATGCTGTTGTAAGCACCAAATTCGGTTTTGCGCGCTCGCAAGGCATTGAGGTTAGAATACAGGCAGTCTACCCCGAGGATAACCAAATAGAAGACAATGATTTGTGTGCAATAGCGGGCAATTTGCTGGATAACGCAGTTGAGGCATGTTTACGAATCGACACAGAGGATCAATTAAAGTTTATAGATTTTACATTATTAACCAAAGGGAAGAATATAACACTATCCATATGCAACAGCTATAAGGGCGTAGTTAAAAAAGAGGGTGATCGTTATATTACCGCCAAGGACAAACGTTTTCATGGCCTTGGAATACAATATGTGGACGCTATTGTCTCAAAATACCAGGGTCATGTTCTGCGTGAATATGACAATAATGTTTTCGAAACACACGTCATCCTTCCATTAGTACCAATACAGGAGGGCAAGGTGAAATGACTGTAATAATTCATAGCATTATCACTCGTTGGAGAGACTCCGGAGTTATTTGTAAATCTGAAGAAGACATATACGAATATGGACTGGAACTAATATTGTTCTCGATACTAAACCTTGTTGCGATTTTACTAACCGCGCTTTTTCTCGGCAAGTTTCTTGAAAGCGTTTTACTCATAATCACGATTATTCCACTCCAAATGCTCGGCGGCGGATACCATGCCAAGACACATTTGCGATGCTTTTTGGTTATGTATATTGGCTGGTGGGCTATAATTTTTCTTATACCACTGATAAGTCCGCTTATCGCGTTGATTGTGAACTGTGTATCAGTCACTATAGTGTTTTTACTAGCACCAATCCCGCATGTTAACATCAAGATGAGTGCGAGGCAGAGATACAGGTTGCGAAAGTTAGTCCGTATTATTGTTTTTACGTTTTCGGTATTTGGTTCGGCTCTAACGCGGTCGGACTCAATAGGACTTAGTGTTGGCATAGTCATATCTACTGGCATAGGCGTAGCGGCTCTTTCTATGCTCATAGCTTACATTAGTAACAAACACGTCATGTTAGAGCAATCATGAAGTATATAACTTGAACACTATGTCAAGAATTACGAGATATCGCATACAGTTCGCTCCTGACATCTGTATGGAGACATTCTTATTCAGCGCACTTGAACACAGCGATGTTGAATACATCACAGTATTTGTACACCCTGCGCAATTAATATTTACGCCGGTGTTGCTGGACATTTTGCTCTAGCGTTAACAATTAAGCCGGGGGTTGTTGCTGATCCTATACCATTGGAACCACCCTTCAAGTTTTATAGCGTTAATTTATCCAAAAGGCCATTAGTAATGTTGAGATTGTCGTAGGAAAGGCAAAATTTGACACGAATAGCAGTTTTTGCTATTCGCGTACTATATTTACCCTTCTGCGCCATACTGGTCATATCTTTCACTTCTTCTGCTACACTAACTCTATCGGAGTTGTACAAGGAGTGATGCTTATGATCTGAATGAATGTAATATGCTTTTATGTAATCTTTTGCTTGAGGAGAACTAACGAGCAAACATTCTCGTTGTGCAGCTTTTGTAAAACGAATACATAAATGCTATCAAGGCTTTGTGGTTCACTGATAATAAAAGAATAAGGAGAATTAGATTTATGAAAACTAGGTTCTGGAAAAAACCATTTGCATTGTTTTTCGTGCTGATAATGAGTGCAGTTTTAATGACATCCGCCTATGCAGGAACAGCTTTTGGCGGCACCGTACCGTTTCCCGCCGATGGGAACTCATATGTTGGTAATAGTGTAATAAACACAAACACAAGCACTCACACCGCATATGGAGGCGCAACTATGACATGCACAACTGGAGCAGTTACTGCAGGATATATGTCTCTTGATGTTATATTGATGAATGATTCATGGTCAGTACTTGAATACAATTACGGAACTAATAGCGACCCTACAGTAACTTACGCACTTTACACTCCGATTCATTATGGAAGCGGGTACTACTGCGCTCAGGGTATGGCTGCGGCTTATAAACCTTCTAGCGGTACTTACTCCTCAGCCTATGTTCTTTCGACTAGTCCACTAATATACGCATAATTAACAAGGGGGAAAACATTATGAAAAGTAAAAAATCAAAAACAATCGTCACTGTCTTTATCGCTGCAGCAATTCTTACAATCGCATCAGTGTCAGCCTATGCAAGAAGCAATAAAGCCCCAATTAATCAAGATGGGTTAACATACGGCATTGTTAATCTGGATGATTTCGCTAACAATCCTGACTTAATCCAAGCTGTTGGTAAAGATGGAACAGAAGGGTACGTATACAGTTCTGATCTTTTCGTAGAACGGGGAGAAACCCCTGAGGAAGCACTGAGACTTCAAGCGGAGAGGATAGCTAGAGGGCCATATGCAATACCACTTTATGCATTCGATGGCAGGACCATCATAGGTGAGTTCTGGATGTACCCGCCTATAGAAGTGCCGCCTATTGAGGCGCCTAGTGATGCATATGAAGTTTTTGAAAACGACTAAATAATGTCTACTGAATATATGTAAAACACCTTAAGGAAAAGCGAAGAAACCGATAAAAATGCTTGCAGACGGAGTGGGCGGAGATGTACAAGTTTCCGAGCAAACAGATCAGCATAACGGATTTCGGTATGCCAATGGGAATGAAGCTTGACCCGGAAAACCGTTGGGTGAAAAAAGCGGCGCTGGTACCGTGGGACGAAATAGAATTGAGATACGCCGCCTTATTCAAGAATCGGAAAGGAAATGTCGCAAAACCGCTACGGCTAGCGCTGGGGGCGCTGCTGATCCAGACGCAGTATCAATACTCGGATGTGGAAGTCCCCTACAAATACAAGAAACGCCATGCTTGCAATATTTCTGCGGGATGCCGGCATACGAGGACAAGCCGCCCTTTGATTCTTCACTGATGGTGTACTTCCGAAAACGCCTGACGCCGGAAATAATAGGCGAGATCAACGAGATGATAATCTCAAAAGCAAAGGATAGGGACGAACCCCCGCCCCCGCCGACCGACAACGGCGGCGATGAAGAAGACGAGCCGGAGAATGAGGGGGACCTTATCGTTGACGCGACCTGCGCCCCGCAGA
>Ga0082212_10000775_pt1 | contig 46612 bp, 28 predicted proteins | sample TergutNt197P3_FD_71548 | JGI IMG/M metagenome (GOLD analysis project Ga0082212, IMG submission 71548) | Neocapritermes taracua P3 segment gut microbial communities from Petit-Saut dam, French Guiana - Nt197 P3 | ecosystem: Host-associated > Arthropoda: Insects > Digestive system > Gut ... | reverse complement strand
CATTTCGCAAGCGAAGCTCGTCGCTGCGGATTGCGCTAAGTCTCGCATTACAGCAAGCTGTAACGCTCGCTCGCTTCATCGCAGCTCCTCTTCGAATCGAAGCAGGCTTCGATTCGATACATATGGAATTTATGCGGAGCGCGCGAGTATGCGCATGGATGCGCATTCGAGCGAAAGAAATGAAATGAAGCGCCTGGAGGTAGTGGGTACCTGAACAGAACACAAGGGTCGGTTTTCAAACAGGAAGGGGAGAATAGGATGAAAAAGAAACACGCAAGGAGAATCACGAGCGTATTGCTGACATTGCTGATGCTGGCTGCCTATGCGGGGCCGGCATTGCCATATTCAGCCAGGGCGGACACCGAGTTCGTGCTGTACCTCGACTGGAACGTGCCCGAGACAAACGCCGCGCGCTACACCGACGCGAACAGGCGCGACCTCGAGCTGACGCCGCCCTACGACTCGCTGTACCCAAACACGAGCGGCATCACGCCCTGCGGAGTAGTGATGAACATACGCGTCTCGCCCCCCGACGGCGTCGACGCGCAACCGAACGAGATTGAAGTGCGCATGCCGATGTACATCTTCGAAGCGCGCCCGCAAGCCACATGGTCAAGCCCCCCTACGGACGCCGAGAAGTACACAGTCACCGCGGCACTCAACACATCGAGAATCGAACACGACATCATGCCCGAACCCGCCAGGGACGGCAACGGCGACTACCTGCCGGGCGACCAGACGGGCCTGTACTACGAACTCGACAACGTCAATAAAGAAGTCGTCTTTCGAAACTGGAGGCGCCTGACCGGCGGATCGACAACAGTAATCAACGTCCGCTTCTCGTATATCCCGGACAAAATCGCCAACGGGTATACCAACAGCTTTTCCGCGACCGCAAACTTCACGCCGGGCGGGCAGTACTCGCAGGAAAACTCGAAAACATCCGCGCCCCTGTCAGTCAAGCTCAACACATTCGTCGCGCCGCCCGTCGACTTCGCCGTGAGGTACTACAGGCCCTCAGACGAAACACTGTTCAAATACGAAAGCTGGCAGACGAGCCCGAACTGGGGGGCGAAACCCGCAGGCTCGGTATTCACCGCCATGGACGTCGACGACGGCCTGTACCTTGGCGACGGCAAATACCTGACATACGACGACATAGGCAATGAGAAGTACTATTACCTCATCTGGGAAGTGCGCTACCAGCGCAGGGCGGTACGAAGCACGCAGCCGCACTATGTCGATATAGACATCGAACTCAGCGAAGCCGGCGGCGGCGAGATAATGGGGATATGCGGGAACGACGTCTTTAACAACGCCGACCCCGGCATGTCCAACCTGCCGTTCGTCGGCCAGGCAGCAGCGCAAATCAACGCGGCGACCGCGACGATCGCCCCTTCGGGCAAGACGGCGAACATCAACCTGCTGCACACCCCTTCGGCTTTTGACGCCCGCAGCGACTCATACTACAACTTCCTGTACCGCTGGGTACTCGTCAGGTACCCCAGGGGCGAAGGCCCGGGATACGGATATAACGTAGATACCGACCTCAAAGCTACGCTGACGCTCACGGGCATAGACGAGATTGGCGACCCGGGCGAAGGCAAAGGCAGCGATCCGGAAGAGCGGGAAACATGGGTAGCGGGAGAGCTGGGCGCGGTTGCGAAACCCGCGACCCCGACGCTCGGCTACGGCGCGTACACGGGCGACCCCAAGTACACCCACACCCGCACGGCGGCAGGCAAGCCATACAACTACGCGCCGGTCGTGCACAACACGGGCGGGCTCGGGTACAGGACGCTGGAGTACCATATCGCCAACTATGCCAACAACAGCGTTTTCCCCCTCTACAGCGCGATCAACAAGCTATCGGAAGGCAGCGTCACTAACCCGGTATCCATACCAATCCTCCGCATGCCGAACGAAGCCTACACATTCAGGCTCCGCACGGAAGCGGAAGGGTACTACCTGACCCGCGCGGAGCCGGACAAGATAAACACCGACATCGACAACGAGGACCCCAGGAACTATTACGCGAAAGATTACACGGTGGAAATAATCGACGGTGAAAATAAGTTCCTTCGGGGCGTGCCGCTGACGAAAGACGACTACAGCATTACCAAGACCTATGTGACATATACTGAATACATAGAGACCTTCAACCCGAACAGCGGAAGGCTCACGGCGCAGATGTCCACGAACTTCGACGGCGACCACCCCGCCGCAGGCAAGGCATACGACAAGGGGTACGCGCCTGTAGAAATATGGTACAAGACCGTCTTCAACAACGAGTGGGCAAAAGCCGGCGAAGTGATGAGAACCGGCCCCGCGACCGTTTACGCGGTAGGGGACATCTCCTATGGCATGAACGGCATATACTACTTCACCTCGACGGACGGCACGCAACTGCAAAACCCGGGGGCGCCGATGAACGCCTCCAACCAACTGATGCTGCCGCGCGGCACATACGAGGTAAAGTACATCCATACGAACAGCCGCTTCCGGGTCGACGTCACGCCGTATTTCACCGTCGAGCTCAACTCCACGAACAGAGTCCGCGCGCTGCTCGACGGAGGGGTGGTAGACGGTGCGAGCTACGCGCGCGTTGACACTGCGACTCTTCACGACATCCACTCTTTCGCCGTTATAGACAGCCAGGGCACAGTAAGGAACACCGTGCCCTACAACACTATCTACGCTTCAAGCTGGCCGGGGGCGACCGGAGTGACAGAAGCGGTATCGCAATATCAGCGGGCAGCGATGGAGCGCAGCCATGAGCTGTACGGCACCCCTTACGCAAACTATGACCCCGGGTCAGCGACAGCACCGGCATATACCGCAACAGACCGGTCGGTGCAGCAGCACTACACATACATCAACCTTAACAGGACGACCGCGACGACGGTCATCGACAAAATAAACACGGCTGACCGCCATGACGCGAGCAACCCAAGGAACGGATACTATACGGACAGCACCGTGACGAACGACGGAGTAAATGCGCTGAAGTCGATCCACCAGTCGGTACGGGTCTACGAGAACATCTATTACAACCCGGCTCTTGTCCCCGGCGCCACCCGCGAGGAGAAGCTCGAAGACCTTGCCGATAACAAGATATTCAGGCAACTGACAGAGGGCACGTTCTATGACCTTTTGCCACCGGGGACATATATCGACGAGGACGGCGTCGAGGCGTTCACGTTCTACCTTGACCCCTACGTAACACAAGGCAACGCGACGGTCGAGGCCCACGCGAGGGCCGCGCACGAGGCCAACAGGCAGGTTGCGCTGCAAAGCTGGTATACGATCGATAACTGGCAGGGCTCCGGAAGGACGATGCTCGTCGTCAATGTGAAGGCCCCCGGCCCTGAGAATTACCAGGTCTATGACGCGCAGCCGGGGACCAAGTGGACCTCCCCCTCCGGCGCAGTCTATGAAGCCCAGGCCGCGAACACCGGCCGCTCCGACTACCGCATAGCGGTAAACAGCGCAGGATATGAGCGGATACTGAGCGGGTTTGTCATCAACTATAACCTTGTCACGACTTACGCGAATATATTCGACAGGAGCGACAACGCGGGGAACTTCAACGCGTACAACGTCGTCGCTTACAGGAACAGGAACAGCATGACCCTGGCCAACGGAGGCACTCTCGCGAGCGGCACTACAGTCCCGGCATCGGCTCCATGGAACTACAACGCAGGCGGTGCGTTCACCGCGACCGGCGGGATATCGACAGTCGCACCTGCGACGCGCTCGTTCTTCACGCACCTGGAAGTAGAGCCAAGCAGCGGCGGCGTGACCAGGCCGCAGGACGACGGCAACCATGACACCGTGTACGCCAGCTTGACGACGGCCTTTTCCAACCCGACCTCGTATACATACGGCGTCTCCAAACACGTCAGGTCGCAAAGCGACCCGGACTTCGTGCAGGAAGCCGAGACGGTCCCCGGCGGGGAGTACAGCTACCAGCTCCATTTCCTTTCGGCCCCGGTCAACATTTTCTCGGATGTAAAGATATATGACATTCTCGAAGGGGATGACGCCGGCGATTGGAAAGGCACGCTTGTAAGCGTCGACGTCTCATACGCCGTCTCGCAGGGCTGCGCCCCCGTCGTATACTACTCGACTGCGCCTCCGGGCGACCTGAAGTTCCTGAGCGACCCGGAGTTCGGCGTGTTCAAGCTCACGGAGCAGGCAAAGTTCGACGCGGAGCTTGACGGCGTCCCCATCTGGACGACGCAGATCCCTGCCGACAGGTCGGCGATTACCGCTATCGCCGTGGACTTCTCGAAGGCGACGAACGGCACGGACTTCAAGCTGCAAAAAGGCGAGTCGATATACGCGGTCGTGAACATGCGCGCGCCCACGGATCCCCTCGTGTATCAGCCGATTATCGCCTCGGGCCTCGCAGCAGTGAACCGCATCGGTTACTTTACCGTGGAAACAGACTCATATAACACTTCGAGCAAGAAAGACGAAGTGAGATGGTCCGAAACGACCTATGTCACAATGCGCGACGTCGAGTTTGATATTGCCAAGAGCTCATTCCCCGAAAGCGGGACGCAGGCTGACGCGCAAGCCGTCGACAAGGGGGAGATAATCGAGTATACGCTGGCTGTCCAAAATATTGACGTGCTCCCGCTCAGAGGCGTAACCGTCGTGGATACGCTCCCGCAAGGAGTCACGCTTGATACGTCGGCGGTAAGGTACTATACCGGAACCGACCCCTCCAGGGCGCTGCCGCTGCCTTCGTGGATCACCCTGACAAGGAGTGATATTGACAGCGGAGACGGCCGCATGCTCGAGTTCGCGATAGGGGAGATAAACGCCCAACAGACTATCAGCCTCGTCATACCGGTCAAGGTCGATGAGGATATCGCGTTCGGGACATATTTGCCGAACACCGCTTCGATAATCTCCGTCAATGGCGCGGATTACGACGTAGAATCCGAAACCACGTACCATCAGGTCTACCCGCGCGTGACCATCGACGGCAGCGTCGCCCTGGCCGACAGACACCTGCGCGCGGGCGAGTTCGAGTTCGTGCTGAAAAAGGAAGATGGGACAGAAATATCGCGGGCTGTCAATGACAAGGACGGCGCCTTCGTGTTCCCGCCCCTGGACTTCAAGACGCCCGGCACATACACATTCATAGTGGAGGAAGCCTCAGGCACAGTCCCCACAGGCAACCTCCCGAACGGCGCGCCCGGAACGATAACCTACGACGGGGCTAAGTACACCGTGACTATCGTCGTCGAGGAGATACCCGGCGGGGGAATGACGACTGAGACGACAATTGAACTGGCCGGCGGCGGCGAGGCAGACCTTGAGTTCAGCAACGATTACCTGCCCGACCCTGTCTTCATGCCGCTGGAGCTGAGTAAGCTGCAGGGCGGCAGAGCCATGAAGGCCGACGGCGAGTTCAGCTTCACAGTAGTAGACATGACTGCAGCTTCGCCGACATACGGGCAGCCGGTAGACGTCTATGGCCTCGATGGCGCCGCAGTGCCTGCAGGGCTCATCAGCAGCATAAGCGGCTTGACGGAGTTCAGGCTGCGGTTCACGCAGCCGGGCGTTTACACATTCGAGTTGCGCGAAAACATACCGACGGACGGCAGCGGGCTTGACAAAGTCACATACGATGAAGAGGTCTACACCATCACAATAACGGTAGGCAAGACATCTGTCGACCCCAACGCAACGCCGACTCCTCTCAACTCCGCCTTGAGGAACGACGGAAAGCTTTCGATCGACGCGCTGCCCGTCATAAAGAACGCCGCAGGCGAGGACGCGCGCATAAGTTTCACGAATAAATACACCCCCGCGCCTGTCACCGAACAGCTTGTCGGAACCAAGGTACTGACAGGAGGCAGGCCGCTCGCGGAAGAAGAGTTCGAGTTCATTCTGACGGATGCGACCGACCCGAGCGCTCCGGTTGAGCTGGAGAGGGTGAAGAACGCAGCGGATGGAAGCATCGTTTTCTCGCAGATCACTTACGATGAGGCTGACGCCGGGACATACGGCAAGACCTTTACGTATGTAATCTCGGAAGTCGACTCGGGCGACGCGAGCATAACTTACGCCGACCCGATCACGGTAAAGGTGATAATTGGCATCGACCGCGATAACGGCGTTCTGAGCAGCAGCGTCACCGGCGTCGGAGCAGGGGGCTTCGTCATAACGAACAAATACACGCCCGAGCCCGTCTATGTGAGCCTGTCCGCTACTAAGCGGCTCGCGGATAACGCAGCGCTGGCGGCAGGGCAGTTCACGTTTGACCTCATCGACGAGACGAACCCGGATCCAAACTACCACAGAAGAATCGAGAGAGTCACGAACGAAGCGGGCGGGGCTGTCGTGTTCAGCGCGATCAGCTACACGCAACCAAGCGCGACCCCGTATCTTTACAGGATCGAAGAGTACAAAGGCGCATCCCCCGACCCGACTATGTCATACGACACGGCGGTCTACCACATTTCCGTTATGGTCACGCAGAACGCCTTTGACGGCAAGCTGAACGCGGGAACGCCCGTCATAACCGGCGGCGGCCCGGTCGTGTTCAGCAACTACCGCAATTACGAAGTGGACTTCCGCATGAACGACGGGACGGAAAACACCCATGATACGCAAACTGTCGACCACGGCAAATCCGTCAGCGACGCAATGCCCGCCGAGCCGGTCCGGCCGGGATATGTGTTCATGAGCTGGAATACTTTACCCGACGGAACAGGGGATGAGTTCAGCCCCGGCACGGCGGTCACGGACGACGTAACAGTTTACGCAGTGTGGAGCAAGGTTCTGTATAATGTGATCTACTCCGTCGGAGAGGCGGGCAGCGAGCACGGCACATGGGATCCCGGCGACTACAACGGATACGGCTTGTCATATAACGACCTGACTCCCTCCGCGCCGGACGCCGGCGTCTACAGGGAGGATCACTGGATCTTCGCCGGATGGGAACCGGGATGGAGCGGCATTGTGACAGACGTGAACGCGAACCTCCCGCAGGACGACGAGATCGACCCTGTTACAGGCGTACATACGCGCACGATCACTTACGTCGCGACCTGGGTCGAGGAGGGCAAGCACAACGTAATCATCAAGCCGGGCTATCACGGGACATTCGACGAGGCCGAATACAGGATATACAACAGCGAAGACGATTATGACTGCCCGGAGCTTGACAGCGTGCCGGAAGGCGACCCCGGCTGGGCGTTTGACGGGTGGGAGTACTCGACCAACGCTGAAGGATATCATATCTACACCGCCAAGTGGCGGCAAGTCGAGTACTTAATTGCCTTCTACGACAATGGCGGGACGATTGAAGACGGCGATGAGCTGAGAACAGCGAACTATGAGGACACGCTGAGCGGCAAGGGCGAAATGCCCCCCGACCCGGTGCTGGAGCATTATGTGTTCATGGGCTGGAACACCCTGCCCGAAGGCAATGGCGAGCCTTTTACCGGCGACACGCTGATCACGAGCAGCCTGGATCTCTACGCCCAGTGGGAGGGCGAAGCTTGTACCGTCATATACGCGCCCGGCGCGCACGGGGACTTTACCGCGCAGAGCAACGACGCGCGCTATGACGACCCGACGCCCCAGTTCCGGGGCGACCCTATGCTGCTGCATGAGCCCGGCTGGTCCTTTGCCGGCTGGGACGTCGAAATATCAGATACGGTCACAGGTTCCGTCACGTACACGGCTTTGTGGGATCAGGATGAGTACACTATCATCTATGACCCGGGCGAGCATGGCAAATGGGATCCCGACGATTATACGACGGCAGAGCTGCACTACGGAGACCCCACGCCGGCCGAGCCGGAACCGGGCCTGCTTACGCACGAGACGCATTACCATTTCGTCGGCTGGGATCATGTCTGGTCTGCGACTGTGAGCGGGACTATGACCTACACGGCGCTGTGGGATGAAGACGAGAAGTATACGATTGCGTACACCCCGGGCGAACACGGAACCTTCGACCCGGCAGTATACCAGGGCCTATACATGGGCGAGGATACCCCTGAGTATGCCGAGCCTGAAGGCGACCCGGGCTGGGAGTTCGCAGGGTGGGCGCCCGAGTCGGGCAGGGATACCGACTGGAGGGCGAAAGTCGACGGCGACGAGCAGTACGTAGCTATCTGGACCGCGATCGAGTACACAGTAATATATGACTTCGGCGAGATTGGCGGCAGCGGCGGAGCCACGACGCCCGGCCTGAAATACGGCGATCCGACGCCGCTTCCTCCCGAGCTTCCGCCTGAGTCCGACATCATGCCGGGATACGAATTTGACGGATGGGAACCGGACATGTACGGGACGGTTACGGAGGACATCACCTATGCCGCGAAATGGAAGAAGATCTCGTACATAGTCACTTACAACAGCAACGGCAGCTTTAACGATAACCAGTTTGAAGAAGTGTACTACGGCGAGACAACGGATGGAGTTGACCCGCCTGCGCGCCCGGGTTACATTTTCACAGGCTGGGCGACAGAATACGACGCTGAGGAACCGGACTACGACGGCTTGCTGCCTGTGTATGGCAACATCACCGTATATGCCCTATGGGAGATGGAAGAGTACACCGTTACTTTCGACCCCGGCGAGCATGGAAACTGGGATGCGGGAGACTTTACATTCGACGGGTTTTATTACGACGACAGCATGCCGCAGCCTCCTGAGACCGGCGGTGCTCAAGGCTGGGCCTTTGACGGCTGGGGCGTCGTGCGCGACGGAGTGATAACGAGGGCAAGCATCGACGAGACAGTAAGGGGCAACGAGGTATATATCGCGTTGTGGAAGCTGAACACGCCGCCGCAGCCGCCTCATTTGCCGCAGGAGCAGCTTGCCGCTGTACCGACGGGGCAGGACGACGTAGACGAACCGAAGGAGCCGTTCAAGCTTGAAGACCCTGTCGAGCCGGAAGGCGACGGCAAGAACGGGGAGGGGACGACTTCCGAAGCGATAGAAACCAGCGGGGAAGACGATGAACTCTCTCCGGAGGAGCTTGACGGGGAGACCCATCATACCTTGAATCCTAACCTGATCCTGCATGAGGGTCAGGGGCAGCAGGAGTTCCCCGGCATCGACTTCTATGAGCATCAGCCGGATGCCGCCCCCGGAGGCAAGGTCCATGAGTTCCCGCCCAACCCGCGCAGCAGCGAGCACATGATATCTCCCGAACACAGGGACGACGGCGAGGTCATCTTCGTCGAGTTCGACGACTTTGACGCGCCGCTTGGCGAATGGCGCTGGGACAACGACAGCGGCGAATGGGTTTTTGAGGAGTACCCGCAGTCTGAGACCATGGACGCCGTGCAGGATTTCGTCGATCTGACCGACTTGCCGCAGACCGGCGTGAACCGCGCTCTGGCGACTTCGCTGCTGCTGGCCGGCTTGTCGGCGCTGTCCTTCGGGCTGCTGACCTCCCTGTTCGGTGTAAAACGCCGCAAGCGGGGGTAGAAGCGATAACTATGTTCCAAACAACAGCGAGCGCTCATTCGTGTTTCAAAATGAATAGTAGCAGTACCCAGCCTTGCCCTCTTGATGAAGTGTGGCAGTATCCAGCCTTGCCCTCTTGATGAAGTGTGGCAGTACCCAGCCTTGCCCTCTTTGCTAAAGAGGGCAAAGTTGGGCGCAGCAACAGACAAATCACCCGCCGCCTGCGGGCGGCACCCTCTTTGCTAAAGAGGGCAAAGTTGGGCGCACGACAAAATTCTAGTTATATATCATTTTGATATATAACTAGAATTTTATGAACTATATTTACTGGGCCACTTGTCAGAGCGCTTCGATTATCGCCGGTATCACTTTGTACAGATCGCCGACGATGCCGTAGTCCGCCACTTCGAAAATAGGCGCGTTCTCGTTCTTATTGATAGCGACAATGTAGTCGGAAGTCTGCATGCCCGCGAGGTGCTGTATGGCCCCGGAAATGCCGCAAGCCACGTACAGCCTCGGTTTGACTGTAGTGCCCGTCTGGCCCACCTGGTGCGAGTGATCGATCCAGCCCGCGTCGACAGCCGCGCGCGATGAGCCCACGACGCCGCCAAGCGCGTCGGCAAGCTGCTTGATGACTTTGAAACCATCCGGCCCGCCGAGGCCCGCGCCGCCGGAGACTATAATCTCCGCATCGGTCAGCGAGACCATTTCCTTCATCGCCTTTACAGTCTCGAGCACGCGCATGCGAAGCTCGCCATCTGCGAAAGAAGCGTCAAGCTCGATGAGCTCGCCCTTCTTGCCGGCTACCCTCTCGGGCTTTTGCATTACGCCGGGGCGCACCGTAGACATCTGCGGCCTGTGGTTCGGGCACAGGATCGTCGCCATAAGGTTGCCGCCGAACGCGGGCCGCGTCTGCATGAGCTTCTTATCCTCGGGGTCGATGTCCAGCTTGGTGCAGTCGGCGGTGAGGCCGGTGCCGCACTGAACCGCGAGGCAGGGGCCGAGGTCGCGCCCAATATGCGTGGCGCCGAGCAGGACGACTTCCGGTTTGTACTTGAGGATGGCTCTGTATATAACTTTGGTGTACGCGTCTGTGTTATAGGACTTGAGCTCCGGCGCGTTCGCGTAGTAGACTTTGTCCGCTCCGTACTCGAAGAGCTCGTCGACGAGCGCGGCGTAGTCATCGCCGCAGAGTATCGCGCACAGTTTGCAGCCGATGTCGTCGGCGAGTTTCCGCCCTTCGCCCATGAGCTCGACGGAGACGCCCATAAGCTCGCCTGCGCGCTGCTCCGCGAAGACCCAGACGTCATGGTACTGCGTGACGTCGACTCCTCTTGAATCCTCGTCGAGTTTTTCAATGGCGTCGAAGGGGCAGACGTCCGGCTCGATGCAAGCTCCGCAGTTAGTGCAGGACGGGCCGATGACTGCGAGTTTGTCCTGGATCGCTATGGCGTCGAACGGGCAGCTCTTAAGGCATTTCTGGCAGCCTTTGCATTTTTCTTCATTAATCTTAACAGCCATAAATAAGTCCCCCTAAATCACATGCTTGGCGGTGAGCCGCTCGACCAGAGCGGCCGACATCTCGGATATCGTGCCCGCGAGCATCTCTCCTGCGCCTTTCGGAGGCGGCGTGAAGCTTCGAAAAACCTGCGTCGGGCTGGCTTTCAGCCCGCAGTCCTCAGGAGCGAGGCGCACGTCGTTTTCATCCCAGATTGTTATATCCTTCGCATACGCTTCCTCTATCCTCTCGATAGACATATAGCGGGGCGTGTTAAGCTCTTTCACAGCCGTGAGCATGCACGGCCTGTTGATCTCGATGACTTCGAAGCCATCCTCGAGAGCGCGCTCGACAATGATGGTTTTTTCCTTTATCTCGCGTATCTTGCTGACGTATGTCACGGAAGGCAGCCCGAGGCGCTGCGCTGTCTGGGGACCGACCTGCGCCGTGTCGCCGTCAATCGCCTGGCGCCCTGCGAATATTATGTCATAATCGCCAATCTTCCTGACGCCTGCAGCGAGCGTAGTCGAGGTCGCGCAGGTGTCGGCGCCGCCGAAAGCGCGGCTTGAGAGGAGGTAGGCTTCGTCCGCTCCCATCGCGAGGCACTCCCTGAGCATGTACAGCGCCTGGGGCGGGCCCATTGAGATGACGGACACCGTCGTCCCGGGGTACCTGTCCCTGAGTTCCAATGCAGCCTCGATAGCGTTGGCGTCGTCGGGGTTGAGTATCGACGGGACGCCCTCCCTTATAAGCGTGCCGGTGACGGGATCTATCTTTACTTCGTTAGTATCCGGCACCTGTTTCGCGCATACTATTATTCTCATATCACGCTACTCCTCCTACTTAAGAAGATTGTCGGAAATGACTATCTGCTGCACCTGGGAGGTGCCCTCGAAGATAGTGAAAACCCGGCAATCGCGGTATATGCGTTCTACCTTGTACTCCTTTATGTATCCGTAGCCGCCGTGGATCTGGACCGCGTTCGCGGCTATCTCGTTACAGGCCTCGGAGGCGTAGTACTTTGCCATCGACGCGGCCGCGCCGGCTTCGGGGCTGTTCATATCCTTGAGCTGCGCCGCCCTGTAGGTTAGTTCCTTGGCTGCCTGGAGCTTCGTCGCCATGTCTGCAAGCATGAATCTGATAGCCTGGAACTCGGCGATCCGCTGGCCGAACTGCTTGCGCTCCTTCGCGTACTTGACCGCTTCGTCAAATGCGCCCTGCGCAACGCCGATGCTGGTTGCGGCGACGCCGATGCGCCCGATGTCCAGCGTCTTCATCGCGTTTTGAAAGCCTCTGTTCTCCTCGCCGAGCATGTCGTCTTTATGCACGCGGACGTCTTCGAGGATAATATCGGACGTGGGGCAGCCGATGATGCCCATCTTATGCTCAGCCTTCCCGCAGGATACGCCCGGCAGCTTCATATCTACGATGAAGGCGGAGATGCCGCGCGAGCCTTTCTGGCTGCGGTCGGTTTTCGCGTAGATGATCGACCAGTCGGCCACGGGCGCGGTAGTTATGAAAGTCTTGCGCCCGTTGAGCACGTAGTAGTCGCCGTCTTTGACTGCGGTCGTCACCGTACCGCCGGCGTCCGAGCCAGCTCCGGGCTCAGTCAACGCGAAGGCCATGATCTTCTCGCCGGTCGCTATAGGTTTTAGGTATTTCTCCAGTTGCTCCTCGGTGCCCGCGAGCATGAGCGGGCCGCCTCCGAGCGAGTTCGGCGCGGAGACCCATATATCCGTTACCGCGCTGACGCGCCCGAGTTCCTCGAGGACGATCGCATAGGAAAGGTAGTCGGAGCCCTGGCCTCCGTATTTCTTTGGCGTCTTGATGCCGAAGAAGCCGGCTTTTCCCATTTTGTCAAGCAGTTCGGTCGGGTACTGCCCGGTCTCTTCAATCTCGTCAAGGATCGCGTTTGTCAGTTCTGTCTCGGCAAAATCGCGTGCAAGCTTCCTGATAAGCTCATGTTTTTCTGAAAAAACCATTCAATCTCCTCCTCCTCGTCGTCGCAAATTACACTTCGTCGGTATCAGGGGGGTCGCCCCCCTAAGGATTATTATATTAAATTCAAGAGATTATTACATTACTTTGTTTAATACTTTTTCTTGAAAACGTTCGTTTTTTGTGATAGCATATACCGAAAAAGATACACAATCCTGTGTATGCCCTATGTACGTCTTCATAATCTTTTTCCAATGGAGAGAGGATCGACCGTTATGAGTTCAACCCTGTTCGACTATGAGTGGCAGTTCCTAATACAGATGACTACCCGCATCAACTACTGCGCCTCCTATCCCGAGCTGTGCGACACCTACCTGCAGCAGATCAGGACGCTCATCCCCTACAGCACAGGGGTCGTGTTCCAGGCGTCGAGGGAAAACGGGCGCGTCGCGCTTGGCAGCCCTATCTCGACTGAGCAAATCGACGACAAGTCCGGGCACGACTTCTTCATCGAAGGCAAGTACCCGCACTGGGACGAGTTCATCATGCTGCCATACAGTTCCGTGTTCAGGCAGTCCGATATCATCCCGCCGGGGAAGTGGGAGAAGACGAGGGTCTTCCGCGACGTATGGTCGCCAAAGGGCGTCTACTGGGGGATTTTCATCTCGCTCGTCCACAAGGACGTACCGCTGGCTGTGCTGGGCTTGCTGAGGGACAAGGACAGCTCGGATTTCTCCGCGCGCGACATATATATAATGAATACGCTGAAGGATTCGCTTGAGCGTAAGTTCTTCAGCTTGCTGGAGGACCGAAGGGACGCAGGCGACCCCGGCACGGACAGGCTGCTGAAGGCGACGGCGAATTACGGGCTGACGAAAAGGGAAGCGGAGATCGTTTCACTCGTCCGGGCGGGCAAGGGCAGCGAGGACATCTGCCAGCTTTTGTACATCACCCACGCGACTTTGAGCAAGCATCTGTCGAACATCTACGCGAAGACGAAGGTTAAGAACAGGACGCAGCTCTACGCCCTGTTCCAGTAGGGAGATTGCGGTACGAAAAACGGATAATGTTACATGATTTGAAGTTCAAATTGTGTTGACACTTCGGCTGTTTGTGGTAGAATGATTCGGCTGTAAACAGGATACTGAAATTGGGAGGACGTTACACAAATGAATTCACCAAAGGAAATTGCGCAAAACTACATAGCTACAGGCGCCGCGAAGACTAAGCTGCCGGCCGCAAAGATGCTCGTACTCGGCATACTGGCAGGCATGTTCATCGCTCTCGCGGGCGTCGGCGCCTCGCTCGCTTCGGTAGCTGGCATCGCTTCGCCGTCGCTTGCTAAGCTCATTGGGGCCGCTGTATTCCCGGTCGGCCTCGCGATGGTCCTGCTGGCGGGGAGCGAACTCTTCACAGGCAACTGCCTCATCATAATCCCTGTGCTCCAGGGTGAGGCGAAGCTCGCAGGCATGCTCAAGAACTGGGTGCTCGTATACATCGGCAACTTTATTGGCGGACTGCTCGTCGCCGCTCTTACCGTCTACGGCGGGACGTACTCGCTCTTCCAGGGAGCCGCGGCCACCGGCGTCATCAACACGGCAATCGCCAAAGTCAGCATGACATTCGGCGACGCTCTCATTCGCGGCATACTGTGCAACTTCCTCGTCTGCATAGCGGTGTGGATCGCTTTTGCTGCAAAGGACGTCGTAGGCAAAGTCGCGGGGCTTTTCCTGCCTATCATGCTGTTCGTCCTGAGCGGTTACGAGCATAGCATAGCGAATATGTACTACATTCCGGCCGGTTTATTTGCCTCGAAGTACAGCGTTTATTCCGCTTCCGCAGGCGCAGTAGACCCGTCCAAGCTGCCCGACCTTACATGGGGCGCCATGATCTCGAAGAACCTCATTCCTGTCACGCTGGGTAACATCGTAGGCGGTGTGCTGCTCGTCGGAGTCGCCTACTGGTTCCTCTACCTGCGCGAGCCCAAACCGGCTGCCCGCCCCGCAGGAGGGAACAGGAAGAAGAGAAAATAGCTTCTTGACAATGCGCCGTTTTTGAGTTAATCTTCATAGCAACAGGGGAGCTGGGTGCGCCCGGCTGAGAGTAAAGCCTCAAGGCTTTTGACCCTTTTGACCTGATATGGGTAATGCCATCGTAGGGAGTGAGATTTGTTAGTTGCGGTATACGCGACGCACAAAGCCCCGCGCGATGAGCGCGGGGCTGCTTCCATTTCGGGTTGTCCCCATAGGGATTGGGATTCGAGTTGCTGTCGAATCCCTCCCCCCTCAAGAAAGGAAGTTCAAATGACAAGCAACATCAAACTGAGGCGCCTGTGCGAAGGCGCGATTTTCCTTGCAGCCTCCGTAGCTCTGAGTTTCATCAGAATCAACCCCGGCCTCGCTTACGGAGGGTCAATAGACCTCGCCATGCTGCCGCTGGTGTTTTTCGCCGTACGCTGGGGGCTTCCGTGGGGGCTTTGCGCGGGTTTTCTCTTCGGGTTGATGCACTTTTTGTTTTCGGGCGGCGTCGCCGTGAACTGGCAGTCCATGCTGCTTGATTATTCTGTCGCTTACATGATGACCGGCCTCGCGGGAGCGTTAAAGAACCGGAAGCTTGGGCTTCCTCTTGGGGGCCTGCTTGGCTGTGTCGGCAGGTTTGGCATACATTTCATCTCCGGCATCACCATCTACGCCGCATATATGCCGGAGGAGTTCCTCAACAGGACAATGACGAGCACGTGGATGTACTCGCTGCTCTACAACGGGCTTTACATGCTGCCCAATACCATCATTGTCGTCGTAATCGGCGCGCTGCTCTCATTACCTCTCCAGAAGTTCATCATGAGGGATGACATAAGATAAGGTAAAAGCTGCGCATAGCGCAGCCTTTACGGAAATAACAAAGCGCCGGCTGCGTTCGAGCAGCGCGATGCTGCGGTTGTCCGATCCCTACCATACAACTATATACCACAACGCCTTGGTGATTGGCATCGATCTGGCTTCGATCAGTAGAAAAACCCTACGCCGTCGTGCATATACACTTTAGCGGGGACGGGCATAGGCGGATCCTGCGCCGTGAGCTCGCCGGCGAGCAGCTTCTTTGCTGCCAGCAGAGCTTTTTGCGCTGTCTCCGGCGGGATTGGGAACTGCCCGTGGGAAGGGTAGACTTCGTCGTACGCTTCGCTGAGCGCAATGAGCCTATCCATGCTCGCCATGTACGCAGGGATGCTCCGCACTTCGTCGAACATGAACACAGGCCCGGCCGACAGTGTATCGCCGGTGATGATAAAGCGCCGGCTGCGTTCGAGCAGCGCGATGCTGCCGGGCGTGTGCCCCGGTATGAGGACGATTTCAAACTTCCAGCCACCCAAGTCGATAACCTCGCCTTCAAAGAGCGGCTCCACTACGGCGCCGGGCTTCGCGTGCTTTGCGTAATATGCCATCTCCGAAGGGTGCATATACGCGGTATCGAACTCCGCGTTGTTCCCGATGTGGTCAGGGTCGCCGTGCGTGTTCACGAGCATGACCGGCAGGGAAGTGAGCCCGCTGACGACGTCCTTCAGGCTTCCTGCCGAGCCGAACCCGGTGTCTACCAGCAGCGCTCTCTCGCTGCCGACGAAGAGGAACGACCTGACGCCATTATCCTCGAGGCGGTATGATGTCTCGCTAATTTTAACAGCTTCTATCGGCTGAGGCGCTTGCGGTTCCGGCATAATTAACCTCCGACCATGCTCGCGACTTCAGCCGCGAAATCGTCCTGCTTCTTCTCGATGCCTTCGCCCTTTTCAAAACGGGTGAAGGCTTTGATGTTTATCTCGCCGCCGAGCTCCTTGGCAACCTGCTGGACATGCTTGCCGACAGTGAGCTTATTTTCCTTGACGTAGGGCTGGTTGAGGAGGCATATCTCCTCGTAGTACTTGTTAATGCGCCCCTTGACCATGTTCTCGGCAATCTGGCGCGCTTTGTCTTCGTCCATGTCTTTCGCCTTGTTCTCCTCGATCGCCTTGTTCATCTGGATCTCTTTTTCCTTTTCGAGTTCGGCAGGGTCGACGGAGGACGTGTCGAGGTACAGCGGGCGCATCGCGGCAATCTGCATCGCAATGTCTTTACCGAGAATCGTCACGGACTCCATGTCGGCTACGCCTTTTGCCTCGATGTTTACGAGCACGCCGATTTTGCCGCCCGCGTGGACATAGGGGATGCTCAGCCCATCTGTGTAGGTGGCGAACCTGCGTACCGAGATGTTCTCGCCTATGACGAGGATCATTTCCTGCTGCTGCTCCGCAATAGTCTTGTCCGAGCCCGGATAGGCGCAGGCAAGCAGCGCGTCGACGTCTGACGGCGCGTTTTGGGCGACAGCTTCCGCGACTCCCTTGACAAACCCTGTGAAGAGTTCGTTTTTCGCAACAAAATCCGTCTCCGCGTTGACTTCGACGATGACTCCGGTCTCCCCGAAAACGTCGGCGTACGCCATGCCTTCGGCAGTGACGCGGCCGGCTTTTTTCTGCGCTGCGGCAAGGCCGCGCTCGCGCAGGTAGGCTACCGCTTTTTCCATATCCCCGTCAGCTTCGGCAAGCGCTTTCTTGCAGTCCATCATGCCAACGCCTGTCGCCTCGCGGAGGTCTTTTACGTCTTGGGCAGTGAATGCCATATATATCAATCCTTTCAATATTGTTTCCGAAAAAAACTATTCGGGGTTGGTTACACTACCTTCCCCGAATGATCGCATTGATGTTTACTCAGGTTGCGGCGTGTCTTCAGCGCCCGGGGAATCTGCATCGGGCCCGGGTTGCGCGTAAGCTTCCGGTTTGGGCGAAGGGTCGGCGCCGATGTCGGCAGCTTCGTCCTCTTCGTCTTTATCCGCGCCCTGCCTGCCTTCAAGGACGGCGTTCGCCATAGCGCCGGATATAAGCCTGATAGCGCGGATCGCGTCGTCATTGCCGGGGATAATATAGTCGATCTCGTCGGGGTCGCAGTTCGTGTCGACGATGGCTACGATCGGGACTCCCAGTTTCCTGGCTTCGGCTATGGCGTTGCGTTCCTTGCGCGGGTCGATGATGAAAAGCGCGCCGGGGAGCCTCTTCATGTCCTTGACCCCGCCGAGGTACTTCTCGAGCTTGTTTATCTCGTTTGTGAGCTTGATGACTTCTTTTTTCGGCAGGATGTCGAACGTGCCGTCTTCCTGCATTTTGCGAAGCTGCGCGAGCCTGTCGATCCTGGTCCGCATGGTTTTGAAGTTCGTCAGCATGCCGCCGAGCCAGCGGGCGTTCACGAAGAACATGCCTACCCGTTCGGCTTCTTCTTTTATCGCGTCCTGGGCTTGCTTCTTCGTGCCTACGAACAGGACGGAATCGCCGCGTTCGCTTACTTCGCGGACGAAGTTGTAGGCTTCTTCCAGTTTCCTGACTGTTTTTTGAAGATCTATTATATAGATCCCGTTGCGCTCCATGTAGATGTAGGGAGCCATTTTCGGATTCCAGCGCCTTGTCTGGTGGCCGAAGTGGACTCCCGCTTCGAGGAGCTGTTTCATTGATACTACCGGCATTTTTACCTCCAATAAATTAGTTCTTTGAACCGGCCGCTTAAAAATTTCGTCCGATTCCCTCCGGTTCCGTCGCCTTTCCTGCACACCCGTCGCTTCGTTGGGGGCGGGCACAAAGCAGGAAATCAGGAGCCGTGCGTGATATCGTGCGTGTTAGCCAAAGCATCTTAGCAGAATTGTTGCCTGATTGCAAGAGTTTTTTTTAAGTAAAGAGCAGGCCACGGTTTACTGCGAACCCGTGCCCTGCCCCATTTATTATTTACTGTGCGTATCAGCCGCCCTTGACCTGGATGAGGTTGTAAACCATTACGGCTGCCTGCGCGCGCGTGACGTTGTTACCCGCGCCGAAGCTGCCCGCTCCGTTGCCGCTGACAATGCCGAGCATGTAACAAATCGTCACATAGCCTCTGAACTCCTCGGCGACGTCGTCGCTGAACGGGTAGACGAACCATTCAGGTTGCTCCGCCAGCAGCCCGTAACCAAGGTAGAGCGTGATGATCTTGACCGCGTCCTGCCTCGTCAGAATCATATCATCGTCCACTTCGAAGTTGATGTGGCGCTCTGTGAAGTAAGCAGCGGGCATTACGTCATAGTACCTTGCGTATGGCTCCGCCTGCATGAGGAGTCTGAGGAACTCAAGCTGAGTCATCGTCTTTTCCGGCTCGAAGCTGCCGCTCCATAGCCTTACGCCGTTGTCAAGCAGAGTTTGCACGGTCGTTTCGCACCAGTGCCCGGCTATGTCGCTGTATTCCGGCACTATCGACGCGTCGCTCCAGGGCTCGCCGAGATAGTCCAGGGCTGCGCCGGTGAAGGGGTCGATTATGCCGGTGCCCTTGAACTCGTACACAAGAGCAGCCTTGCCGCCGCCAATTGTCGTGTAGATAAGGTTTGTGCCGTTCTGCGCGGCGTACGCTGTCAAGGCGTCCACTGCGGAGAGCGCGCCGCTGACGTCGGGGAACTCAACGTTGCTGTACCAGTTGAGGTTGTAGTTCGTAATCCTGCCTGTGACGGCGTTTACGGTTACATAGATCCCGTTGTTCCTGAAGCTGATGCCGTTCGCCAGCCGCGTGTACGTAAAACTGTAGTTTCCGCCGTTGTAGCGGTATGGCGCTATATCCCATTCTTCCATAGGCTCTTGCTTTGACATGGCGAGTTCGTCAGGAGCTTCCTTCGCAAGGAAGGCATCGGCAAGAGCCTGCGCTTCTTCAAGGCTGAGGATTGCTTCTGTGGCTGTCGGGAATTTGGCGTAATCGCTATAGTAACTAAACGAGAGCACCCTTCCGGTCATGGCGTCGACTCTCCCGTAGAGGCCGGTTATGTCATCCTGGTCGCCCTTTTCGAGCGGCGCCCCGTAACGGTAGAGGCTTACGTCGTAGCAGTAGCGATCCCTGTTGATGTAATCTCGGTTCAGGCTTATGTACTTGTCGTTGAAGCTGCCGACGTCAAGGTCGGCAAGGCCCGCGCTGTCAAGCAGGTTTAGGAGCGCCTGCTCTCCCGTAATGAACTCTCCGGCTTGCTCGATTGCGGATAGTTCTGCGGGTGAGAGACTTGCGGCACCTTCGTTCTCAGCCTTCGCGGCAGGGGCCGACGCGTCAGACGCGGCGCCGCCCGCGCCGGAGTACATGGCGGCCGAGTCCGCTGTTGCCCGGTCGTATGAGAACAGCACTACTTCCCCTGTAATCGCGTTGATGAACCTGTCGCCGGAAGAGTTGAGGCGGTATGCAGGGTATACGTTCAGCGTGTTCGTCTCGTAATTAAAGCTGCTGAAGTACTCAAGCTCAAGGCCGATCTTCTCCGCGTATGCCGCAATAGCTTCGTCCTGGCTGATCAAACTCATAGCGTCGTCGAATTCAAAACGGCCCGGGTCGATGTTCGACGTGCTGTACCCGGTGACCTTGCCCGTTATCTTATTCACCTGTACGCCGATTTGCGAAGCGCTGAACAGGTAGCCGCTTTGGTTCGCGTAGAAGCTGATGTAATAGGCCTGGCTGCCGAGGCTGACGTCTACGCTTACAGGTTCCCCGTAGTATGAGTAGGTACCGGGGTTGGCCGCCTTGATGAAATCTTTGGCGGCTGCCGTCGCTGCGGCTTTGCCGATAAGCGCCATGCCATACTCGCCGGCCATGCTGTCGTACGAGTAGAACGACAAGAGCGTACCGTCTGCGCTTACGGAAGCATAGACGTATGAATGCTGGCGGTCAGTCCAGTTGAACGACCATATCAGCCCTTCCATCGCCTCGTAGTTCGAGTAGCTGGAGCTGTAGCTGAAATCGGTGTAGAGCTCGTCGTCAATGCCGATTAGGGTTTTCGCTGCGATCAGAGCTGTCTCCATGCCCTCGTCGGCATGGCCCGGGACTGAGCCTTCCTTCATCATAGCGGCGTCCGTAACCGCCTGCAACTCAGCCGGCCCTTCCGCGAGCGCGGTCAGCGGCGCGGCTGCGCACATAGCAGCGGCCAGCGTGAACAGGAGCAGTTTCTTCAGGAGTGTCTTCATTTTCTTCCTCACTTTCGCATATTCGGTCGTCCTGGGAGCCTTGTCTCAGACGGCCTTCTTCATGTATGACGCAGAAAACAACGTTTTGTTCCACATAATTTAAAAAAACTCTTACCCGGATATGTGGCAAAGATACCTATTGCCATTTTTACACGTTTGTGCTAAACTCTCATCATAATAATTCAATTTGGAGGGGTTCATATGCGGTTGTTAACAAGATCGGATTTTGACGGGCTGGCCTGCGCTGCTCTGCTGAAAGAGCTTGGAGTCATCGACAACTGGAAATTCGTCCACCCGAAAGATATTCAGGACGGACTCGTCGATGTGACTGGCGATGACGTCATGGCGAATGTGCCCTTTGTTAAAGGTTGCAAGATGTGGTTCGACCACCACTCGAGCGAAAGCGAACGCCTGGGGAAAGACGTTGAGTTTGAAGGAGAAAGCCGAATCGAGGACAGCGCGGCGCGCGTTGTGTACGAGTACTTTGGCGGCAAGGACAAACTCCCTCATTTTGAAACGATGGTCAAGGCGGTCGATAAGGTCGACGCGGCAAAGCTCACCAGGGAAGAGATCCTTAACCCGGAAGGTTGGGTGCTGCTCGGGTTTATGATGGATCCGCGAACAGGCCTCGGGCGTTTCAGGGATTTCCGCATCAGTAATTACGAACTCATGGAAAACCTCATCAACGCTTGCGCCACAAAGAACATCGAGGAGATACTCAGCGATCCGGACGTGCAGGAGCGCGTCAAGCTGTACAGGGAGCAGGACGCTCTTTTTAAGGAGATGCTGCTCAAGTATACGCATACGGACGGCAACGTTATCATCACAGACCTGCGCAACGTCGAAACAATTTACACAGGCAACAGGTTCCTCATCTACAGCCTCTTCCCGGACCAAAACGTTTCCCTTTGGGCCGTGGACGGCAGGGGTAAGCAGAACTGCCCGATAGCTGTAGGCTACAGCGTGCTGAACCATTCTTGCAAGACTGACGTCGGCGCGCTGATGCTCAAGTACGGTGGGGGAGGGCATCACCAGGTCGGTACCTGCCAGGTGCCGTATGAAGAAGCGGACAAGGCGATAGGCGACATCGTGGCGGTGATGAAGGCAGACGACGCGAAGCCTGCCTGAATGGCTGCATAGGCAATACAGAAAATCAGCGCCCCGCAAGGCCGACAAGCCCTGCGGGGCATTGCTTATGGCTATTCGCCCTCCGAGTGTTTGTGCGTAAACCTGATTAGCTCGGTATCCTCGCCTTGGATGTGGTTGATCAGCCAGTTGACTACAATATCCCTGATGTCCGTTACGAGCTGCTCCGAAGAACCGTTTTCATCGTACTTCTGCATCAGCTTGCCTACGGTAAGCCTGAAATCATCATGGATCTTCTTGTGATCCTTGTAGCCGGGATAACCGACCTTGATCTGCAGGGCTTCCTCGCTGTCAAAGTGATAGGTGGTGTAGTCCGCCAGGAAAATAATAGTCTCATGGAGAATATCAGTTGCTTTGCCTTGCTCGCACTGCTTTATCAGGCTGTTTACAACATCGAACAAGCTCTTGTGCTGCCTGTCGATCTGGCTGTTGCCGAGTTCATATTTCCTGTCCCAAATCAGGCCGCCGGGCACGTCCGCCATCAGGTATGTCCTCAGCTTGGTCAAAACCGCGTCAAAGTCCAGCGGCTTGCGCAAGTGCCCGTTCATGCCGGCCTCGAGGCACTCGATGATATCCTCCCTGAAAGCGTTGGCCGTCATCGCGATGATAGGGATGGTTTTCGCGTTTGGAACATCGAGCGCGCGAATCCGCCTCGTCGCTTCGAGCCCGTCCATTTCCGGCATCTGCAGGTCCATGAAGATCAGCTCGTATTTGTAGGGGGCGGCAATAAACATATCGAGGGCTTCGCGGCCGTTTTCCGCGCACTCTATCTCAAGAAGCGTCGGTTCAAGCAGCGAAACAACGATCTCGCGGTTGATGTCAATATCTTCCGCCAGCAATATGCAATGGCCGTCGAAGCGGTCCAAGGCCCTCTCCTCGGCGTCGCCCGCCGTATGCTCGCCTGCGCCGCGCTTTACCAGCACGGTAAATGAGAACGTCGCGCCCTTGCCAAGTTCAGACTCGACCCATATCTCGCCGCCCATCATCTCCACGACGCTCTTCGATATTGCAAGCCCCAGGCCTGTTCCGCCGAACCTCCGTGAGATTGTATTTTCTGCCTGCTGGAACGAGTTAAACAATTTCGCCTGCTGCTCGGAGCTTATCCCGATGCCCGAGTCTGTCACCGAGACTTCTATCTTGCAAGCGTCTCTTTCCTCGCCTGCCAGCCGTGCGTCAAGCTTGATAGACCCGCCTTCCGCGGTGAATTTCACCGCGTTGTTGATCAGGTTGATTATAACTTGGGACAGGCGCTGGTCGTCACCGAAAAGGTACTGAGGTATCGCGCTGTCAATATCGACAGAAAAGTTTTGGTTCTTCTCCTCAATGCGAAGCCTGTTGACTGTTACTACTTGTTCGATCATCTTCATGAAGTCAAACTCTGATTCCGAGAGGTCGAACTTTCCGGCTTCGATTTTCGACATGTCCAGGATATTATTTATGATGCCCAGTAAATGCTTGGAGGCATTGTCGATTTTCGAGAAACAGTCTTTCATCCTGTCTTCGTCATCCGCAGTCATGCCGATCGAAGTCATGCCGATGATAGCGTTCATGGGAGTGCGGATCTCGTGGCTCATGTTCGACAGGAATATCGACTTCGACTGGTTCGCTATTTTCGCGGAGTCCATTGCCTCTTCAACCCTTTTCACAAGCTTGTTGATCATAAAGGAAACAAAAGCTGTGAAAATCAGCAATGTCGCGAAAACCGTGCCAAGGGACAAAGCGCTGAAGAAGGTGCTTTCCCGTACCAGCTCGGATATAGAGGCCTCAATGAGGTTTTGCGTGGTGAAGTAGCTTGCTGTGTCGAGATCGATGAACAGCACGTAGCGAACCCTGGAGCCGTCGTAGATAGGGAAGTATATCCTCGCGTTCTGCTTGTCCATCTCGACCAGCATGTCTGAGCGCCCTGAGAAAAACGCCCCGATTTCCGTAGTTCCGGGGGGTACTGTCTGGCCTTTGGTGTAGATTGGCTGGGCCCCTTCCGCATGGTTGCAGGTCAGGGTCATCTGGTCGATGTCGAACAGGTTCATGGAACGAATGCTCTCGTTGTTGTCGATAAAGCGGTGCAGGTAGACCTCAATGGCGCCCGCGTCGAGCGCGGACTCCAGTATTCCGCGGTTGTCAGCTCGCGCAATGGCCGTGAACTTGAAAATCTCGCCTGTCTCCGCCTTGACCTTCAAGTCCGACGGGAGATAGTCCGCTTCGCCTGTGACAAGCATCCGGTAGCCATCCCATATATCGAAGAGAGATATGCCGATGGCCTCCGGCTCAGTGCTGAGCGTGAATACGCCGTCCATGTCTCCCAGGTATAAGTCGGACATGCCCGTGACCTGCTTAATGCGTTCAAGGTTCTCCAGCGTCAGCGTCCCTCCGGACAGGCGGTCGTCTTCGTAGAGCACCATTGCCGCGTTGAGCATGTTCCTGTCGATTTCGGACTCCAGGACGAGCACGTAGTTGCCTATGTTGTCGGCAAGATTCCGAAGCTCTTCGCTTACGCTTGCATGGGCGTTTTGATCCAGCACGTCAAACATGGAACTGCCTGTGCTGCGCATCCCGCTTATGCTGAAGAACATAAAGAGCACAAGGAGGCACGAGACGATAAAGATCATGAACCCGAGCAGGCCGATTATTTTGGAGCGTACCTTCATAATTCCAGATCCCTTTCAAGAAAGCCCGCAATCCGTTGCTTTGCAACCTTTGCGGACTTCTTCTACTCGCGGGGGGAGTGTTCGTGTGCAACTACTTATTATTTGTGGAGCGGGCGATGGGAATCGAACCCACGTACCTAGCTTGGAAGGCTAGTATTCTACCATTGAACTACGCCCGCATCGTCCGGCGTTTCACTAACATTACCATATTCGCAGGCAAAAATCAAGCGCATTTCTACCAAAAACTAATTGATTAACAGCCATGCACAGTATATAATGGCTGGAATAGCCATAACGGCAACTGTTCAGGTACCCCGTCCAGGCGCTTCAGTTTCATTTCGCAAGCGCAACCTCGTCGCTGCGGATTACACTAAGACTCGCGTTACAGCAAGCTGCAGCGCTCGCTCGTTCCATCGCAGCTCCTCTTCGAATCGAAGCAGGCTTCGATTCGATAAACAAGGTAATTATGTGAAGCGCCTGGAGGTAGTGGGTACCTGAACATACCATAATAGGAAAGGAAGCCGGTGATCGCGCTGTATTTAAAATCCCTGGAAATACAAGGCTTTAAATCTTTTCCCGAAAAAACGCGGCTTTCGTTCGATAAGCCCATAACAGGCATCGTCGGCCCCAACGGCAGCGGCAAATCAAACATATCCGACGCAATACTATGGGTAATGGGGGAGCAATCCACGCGCACGCTCCGCAGCGGCAAGATGGAAGACGTTATTTTCAGCGGCACCCAGCGTCGCGCCCAGGTAGGATACGCCGAGGTGTCGCTCGTTTTGGACAACTCAGACGGCAGCCTATCGATCGACAGCCCGGAAGTCACGCTGACAAGGCGGTATTACCGCTCCGGAGAGAGCGAATACTACATCAACCGGGCTATGGTCAGGCTCAAAGACGTCAACGAGATCCTTATGGACACAGGCCTCGGCCGCGAAGGATACAGCGTGCTCGGGCAAGGCCGGATAGCGGACGTCCTTTCGACGAAAAGCAGGGACAGGCGCGACATTTTCGAAGAAGCAGCCGGGATTTCGCGTTTCAGGCACAGGAAAGAAGAGTCCGAACATAAGCTCGCGTTGGCGGAAGAGAACCTGCTCAGGTTGGGCGACAAGATATCCGAACTGGAGCTGCAAATCGAGCCGCTCCGTGAACAGGCCGAAAAAGCCAAGAAATACCTCATACTCAGAGATGAGCTGCGGGGCCTGGAAATATCGATGTGGGTGCGCGACCTTGACTCGCTGCGCCTGCGCGCGGAGAAGACAGAAGCCGACCTCGCCTCGGCGCGCATCGCGCTGGAAACAGTCACGCGGGAAGTGGACGCCGCATACTCAGGCATCGACGAGGCCTCGGAGAACACGAGGCGCTGCGACGTCGACCTGGAGTCCGTGCGCGACTCGCTTTCAGCATCGGAAGCAGAACTCAACGACGCGGAAAGCGCGGTCGCGGTCCTGAGTTCCCAGATCGAAGGTAACGCCGAGCAGATACTCCGGCTGGACGAAGATATACGCAGCCGGGAGAGCAGCAGCGACAGCGTCGGGGCCCAGATAGTCGGCCATGAGGAGAGGCTGTCCGAAATTGAAGTCGAGAAAAACGAGCTCGACGCCAAGGGAAAAGGCCTGCTTGAAGAACTTCAATCCATTACAGGCGCCGCGGGCAAACGCGCCGACGAGCTAAGCGCGCTGCTCCGGACGGAAGGGGAGCTGGGCACAGCGCTCAGCAACGGCAAGGCAGCGCTATCCGCGCTTGCCTCGCAGGCTCAGGAACTTTACGACAGGGAGCGCTCGCTGGAGCAGGAGCTTTCGCAAGCCGCGCTGGCCCACGAGGTAAAAAAAGCCGACTTGGCTGAGGCCTCCGCCGCCCTTGAGAAAACCCGCGAGGAGGCCGAGTCCCTGGGCAACGTCATCAGCGGACTCGAGATCAAAGCAGATAACCGCATAAAAAAGGCGGAACTCTCACGCGAGAACCTGGACCGCGTCAACCATGAACTGAGGACGCTCGAGTCGAGGCGAACCCTCCTGGCTGAGATGGAAAAAGACTACAAAGGCTACTCGAACGCGGTAAAGCTGATCATGCAGGAGTCCGCCAGGGGCGCAGTCAGGAATATTCGCGGCACCGTGGGCTCCCTCCTCAAGGCAGGCGACAGGCACGCGGCAGCTATTGAGATGGCGCTTGGCGGAGCTATTCAAAATATCGTCGTCGATACAGAAGAAGACGGCAAGTCAGCGATCAACTACTTGAAACGCCGCGACGGCGGCCGGGCGACATTCCTGCCGCTCACTAACATCAAAGGAAACGTCCTCTCCGAAAGCGACGTCGGGGACGACCCCGGTTTCGAGGGTATCGCCTACAACCTCGTCAGCTTCGACCCGGAATATAAAGGAGTCTACGCAAGCCTCCTCGGGCGGGTTATAATTGCGGACGACTTGAACAGCGCGGTCAGGATCGCCAAGAAAAACGGCTATAGGTACAAAACCGTGACTTTGGACGGCCAGGTAGTCAACGCCGGCGGTTCAATGACAGGCGGCTCGACGGCGGGAAGCGCAGGCGTCCTGTCGCGCGCCAACGAGCTTGATGTCGTGTCGGAGAAGCTGGCTACCTACGCAGTTGAGGTCAAGCAGGCCGAAAGGGAGCATGCGGAGTGCGTCAGGAACATGAACGCCGCGCAATACGAGCTTGATACGGCCCGCGCGGAAATGAGCGCAGCGCGCGAGAAACTCATCAGGCAGGAAGGCGACGCGAGCTATAAGCAGCAGTTGCTGGACTCGTCTGACGAGCTCATCGCTTCGCTAAGGGAGGAACTGAAGGCAATCGACGGCCGCATGGCCTCCAACGCGTCGGATACCGAAGCCGCGCGCGCGGGCATCGCCTCTATCGAGAGCGAAACTGCAGCGCACCGCATAGCCGTAGAAGAAGCGCTCAGCGGGCAGGAAGATTTATCCCGCGAACGCGAAAGAGTCAACGCCGCTATTGCGGACCTGCGGGCGGATGGCGCCTCGCTCGACTCTGCGAGGGAAGTCATCCTGAAAACAATCTCCGAGCTAAACGCCGTGCGCAGCGAGATGTCCGGGGACAGGGAACGCCGCCGGACGACGATTGAGAGCCTAAAAAAACGCAACGACGAGATACAAGCGGAGATAGCCCTAAAACTTCGCGACGCTGAGGAGAAAAAAGCGGAGATAGCAAAACTGCGCGAGCGCATCTCCGCGCTTAACGCGCGCAGGATGGAAGTCGAGGCGATCCGCGTCGAACTGAACAAAAAGCTCCAGGATAAGAACCAGGAGCAGTTGAACCTCCAGCGCGAATGCTCGAGGCTCGAGCAAAACAAATCTGTCGCCGAGCTTGAAGAAAAGCAGATCGTCGACAAACTCTGGGACACTTACGAGATCAGCAGGACCCTTGCGGCGACAGCAGGCGCGCAAATCGACGACCCTGCTGCGGCGCAGAAGCGGATCACCGCGATAAAGAGGCAGATTTCGGACCTCGGCGAACCGAACATCGGAGCGATCGAGGAGTTCGAGCGCGTGAACGAGCGGTACTCGTACCTCTCTTCGCAGCAGGAGGACGTCGACAAAGCCTGTATCGAGCTGCGGACACTGATAGCCGAGATAACAGCGCAGATGAAGGGTATATTCATCCGCGAGTTCGAGGCGATCAACGAAGGCTTCGCAATGACTTTCAGGGAACTCTTCGGCGGCGGCCGCGCGTCGCTGGCTCTGGAGGATCCCGAAGACGTGCTCGAGTGCGGCATAGACATACAAGTCCAGCCGCCCGGCAAGTCCCTGCGGAATATTATGCTGCTTTCCGGCGGCGAGAAGGCCTTCGTCGCGATCGCCATATATTTCGCCATACTCACCGTAAGGCCTCCGCCTTTCGTCGTCATGGACGAAATAGAGAGCGCGCTGGACGAAGCGAACGTCATGCGCTTTGCCGAGCATATGCGCCGCATGTCCGCAAATACGCAGTTGATAGTCATCACGCACCGGCGCGCAACGATGGAAGAAGCCGACGTTCTCTTCGGGGTGACCATGCAGGAGCTCGGCGTTTCAAGCATGATCAGCGTGGACGTCGCAGAAGCGGAAAAGCATATGACCGGAGCTATACAAACTAAGGAAACGATAATATGAACATATTTGCCAGACTGAAGGAAGGCCTCGCCAAAACAAAGAAGAACGTAACCGTACAGTTAAGCGGAATGTTCGCCGCCTTCACAGGGGCGAACGAAGAGTTTTACGAGGAACTTGAAGAGACGCTGATACTCGCCGACATGGGCGTGGCGACTGCGGAGGCTGCTGTCGGGCAGCTGCGCGAAACGGCGCGCCGGGAAGGCTTGCGGACGGGCGAGAGCATAAAAAGCGCTCTAACGGACATACTCGCGGCGCAGCTCGAGACAGGCGGCGCCGGCCTTGTCATAAGCACAAAGCCTTCAGTTATACTCGTCATCGGCGTGAACGGGGTGGGGAAGACCACTACGATTGGCAAGCTCGCCGCGATGTTTACCGGCGAGGGTAAGAAAGTCCTTCTATGCGGCGGCGACACTTTCAGGGCTGCGGCAGGCGAGCAGCTTTCCATCTGGGCGCAGCGTGCCGGCGCGGACATCGTCAGGCGCGAGGAAGGCGCGGATCCTGCATCAGTTATCTTCGACGGCATCAATGCGGCAAAAGCGCGGGGAGTTGACATAATTATCTGCGACACAGCGGGCAGGTTACATAACAAGTCGAATCTGATGAATGAGCTGAACAAAATCAGCCGCGTCATCGACAGGGAACTGCCCGGAGCCGACAGGGAGACGCTCCTGGTGCTTGACGCGACGACGGGACAGAACGGGCTTGTCCAGGCTGTGAAGTTCAAAGAGAGTGCCGATATTACAGGAGTAGTGCTGACGAAGCTGGACGGAACCGCGAAAGGCGGCATCGTCTTCGCCATAACGGAGCAGTTACGCGTGCCCGTGAAACTGGTGGGCGTCGGAGAGAAACCGGAGGATCTCATACCTTTTGACAACAGGGCGTTCGCCGAAGCGATACTGGAGTAGGATTTTGGTGTCTGTTCAGGTACCCCGTTCAGGAGCTTTAAGTATAAGATATGGGTTCACAAATGAAATACATCATTGCCACAAATAATGCCGACAAACTGCGCGAGATGACCGATATCCTCTCAAAACACGCAATAGACATCATATCGCCCGCCGAAGCAGGCTACGCTGACGATGTCGACGAGACAGGCGAAACGTTCTGCGACAACGCCAGGCTCAAAGCGGTTGCGGCGTGCAAAGCAACGGGCATGCCTGCAATAGCGGATGACTCCGGCCTCGTCGTGGAAGCTCTTGGCGGCGCCCCCGGAGTGCGCTCGAAACGCTTTGGCGGAGGCGGCCTCAGCGGGAGCGAGCTTTGCGGCTATCTTCTTAAGCTCATGGAAGGCGTGGAGCAAAGAGACGCGAAGTTCGTCTGCGCGGTCGTGTGCGCGTACCCGGGCGGAGAAACGTTCAGCGTGACAGGGGAGTGCATCGGAAGCATTGCCCTTGCCCCCCGGGGCCGCGGCGGCTTCGGGTACGACCCTGTTTTTATTGCGAGCGGCATGGATAAGACAATGGCCGAACTGACACAGGACGAGAAGAACGCAATTTCGCACAGAGGGGCAGCCCTGCGCGAGTTTGCCGCAGTTTTTGAAAGACGCGCAAAATTACAGGAGGAAACTCTTTGAAAATAGGTGTTTTCGGCGGATCTTTCAATCCGCCGCATATCGGCCATACGCAGTCGGCGAGCCGCGCAGCGCAGCAGCTCGGCCTTGACCTGCTCATTGTGGTACCAGCGGGCATACCGCCGCATAAGCCGCTGCCGGAGGGGACGCCCTGCGCCGAAGACCGCCTGGAAATGGCGCGGCTCGCTTTCGCGGGCATGGCTGACACTATCGTCTCGCCTGCGGAGGTTCACAGCTCTCAGGCCTGCTACACGATTGACACCATCAACGCGCTGAGCCGCGAGTACCCGGGCAGCGAGCTCTACCTGCTGATTGGAACCGACATGTACTTCACCCTGGACACATGGAAAGACGCCGCGGATCTGCTAAGAATTGTTACGCCGGCCGTCTTCGCGCGCGACGAAGGAGACCCGGAGCTGGTCTCCGCCTTCGCTAAGCAGCTCGAAGCGACCTACGGAGCTTCAACAGCAGTAATAACCGGCGGGATTACTGATATATCATCATCGCGCCTGCGCGGTATGCTTCCGGAGCGAGAAGGCGCGGGATACATAATTGATGCAACTTACTCGTATATTGTCAAACGCAGGCTCTACGCTGCCAAGCCCGACTGGGATTGGCTGCGCGCCAAAGCGAACGGCATGCTGGCCCCCTCGCGTGTAGCGCATGTGGCAGGTTGCGAGTCCGAGGCTCTGCGGTTGGCGAAAAGATGGGGCGCCAACGCCGACGACGCCAGGGAAGCGGCTCTCCTGCACGACATCACGAAGATCCTGGACGCCGACGGACACATGGCTTTGCTCGATCGATACGGCTCCGATGAACTCAGGCCACCGCCTGACGAGGAGAAGCTGCTCCACTCAAAAACAGGCGCGCTTGTGGCGCGAGAGGAGTTCGGCGTATCGGACGAAGTCGCCGGAGCGATACTATGGCATACTACCGGCAGGGCGAACATGACGCTGCTGGAGAAAGTCATATACCTCACTGACTACATCGAGCCGACAAGGGAAATCGAAGGCCTTGAGGAACTGAAGCTTCTGGCATATAAGGACATCGACGCTGCAATGTGCCTTGGCCTTGAGATGAGCATCCGGGATATGCGCGAACGCGGGATAACGCCAAATAACGTGACGTTCGATGCGTTGGAGGATATACGAAATGGCATTACTGAAAAATAACAAGGGCGGAGCGCATCTGGCAAAGAATGCCTCAGGCGCTGCTAATGCCGCCCACCGGCCGCCGCTTGACGCATTCGACGCGCAAAACGCGCAACAAATGGCGCAAAACGCGCCTGCTGCGCGCGGCGCAAGACCGGCCGGCAGCGCCGGCATATCATCCGTTCAGGTCGGCGGCAATGCTACCGGAGCCGCGAAACCCGCGAAAAAGGCCGGCAGGCGGCTTATAAAGGTTCTGGGCATTATCGGCGGAGTTGTATTGCTCCTGGCGGTCGCCGCGTTCATATACGTCAAGTGGGGCGTGTCCACTCCGGACAGAAAAGAATCAATGCGCAATAACCGCACATCAAGCGGCGATTACGACCCTGACGACCCTGACAGACCCGGCGCCGGCAACGGCGGCAACAAGTTCTTGAGCCGCAACCCTGAAAAAAGGCCGAACAACGGCAAGTTCACCTTCCTGCTGCTGGGCACGGACGACGGCTCGAACACAGACGTCATCATGGCGGCTACGTTCGACTCCTACAGGCACACGCTTGAAGTCGTCAACATACCGCGAGACACCCGCGTCAACGTAAGTTGGGGAGTTAAGAAAGCAAACTCGATATACACATACATGAAGATCAGGCACAGGGGCGAGGACAAAGCGCAGGAAAAAGCCATGGAAGACACGATCGTCATGTTTGCCGACCTGCTGGGTTTCGAGGTCGACTATATGGCTATAGTGGACCTGAAAGCTTTCGCCAAGCTGGTCGACTCCGTGGGAGGCGTGGACTTTGACGTCCCGCGCAACATGAGTTACGACGACCCCGCGCAAAACCTGCACATTCACTTCAGCGCGGGACTGCAGCACCTCAACGGCCAGCAGGCGCTGGAAGTCGTCAGGTACAGAGCCGGCTACGCCGACGCGGACATTGGCAGGATAAGGACGCAGCAAGGTTTTCTGGAGAGCGCCGCGAAGCAAATACTTGAAAAGAAGAACTCTTTGAACCTCATCGAGATAGCGGGCATCTTCTTCGATTACGTCAAGACGGATATGAGCCTTAATGACATTATCTGGTTTGCGAAGGAGTTCATGAAGATCGACGCGGAGAACGTCAACTTTACGACCGCGCCCGGCAACTATTTCGACTCGGTGAACGGGCAGTCTTATGTCACATTATATGTTGACGCGTGGCTTGAGCTAGTAAACACGAAACTCAGCCCCTGGAACACCAAGATCACTCAGGAAGACGTAAGTTTTTACTACCGGGGGACGGACGGCGGTCTCTATATCACCGACGAAGGCAACGGCGCAGAGCCGCGCTCGTCGCCCGGGGCATATAACCCGCCGGCGAACAGCAGCGGCGGCAACCCGAGCCCCGCCGGCAACTCGCAGCCTCCGCCTGCGGCGCAGCCTTCCACGACGGGCGCGCCGGCGAGCACCGCCACTCCGGGCGCGTCTGACAGTCCGGGGCAGCAGAACGCAGGCGAACCGGAGCAATCGCCCGCAACCGCGCAACCGGCAGACGGTGACGGAGATGCTGACGGAGATGCTGACGACGAAGAGCCTCCCGGTGGCGAGATCGAGGGCGACGGCGATGGCGATAACGAAGGCGAGGGCGAGCCTGTGGAAGTGGAGCCCGAAGAGCCGCAGGAGACAGACCCCGCTGAAACTCAGCCGAGCGAGCCGGAGCCCGGGGAAACGCAGCCGGCACAAACCGATACCGGAGCAACCGACCCCGGCGAGTCCGACCCTGCGGAGCCGGAACATGAGTAAGGAATGGTTGACATAATGCTAACACCGGACAATATATCAGAGCTGGCAGTAAAGGCCCTGGAAGATAAAAAGGCGGTAGATATTACAGTCCTGCGGACGACCAAAGTAACAGTCCTGGCCGATTACTTCGTCATTTGCACTGCCAACTCTACCACCCACATGAAGACGCTGTCGGACGAGGTCGAAAAGGTCCTGAAGGAGAGCGGGGAAGCGCCGCTGCACCGCGAAGGGCGCAGGGTCGGCGGCTGGCTGCTCGTCGATTTCGGTTGCGTCGTAGTACACATTTTCCTCAAAGAGACTCGCGAGTTTTATACTCTGGAACGGCTTTGGGCGGATGCCGAAAAAATAATGGGCGGCGAGGATGAGCAATGAAGTACGAATTTCAAAGTATTGAAAAGAAATGGCAAAGCAGATGGGAGTCTGAAAAAGCGTTTGCGGCAGTCAACGGGAGTTCGCTGCCGAAATTCTATGCGCTTATCGAGTTCCCGTACCCGTCGGGCGACGGCCTGCACATGGGGCATCCCAGGCCGTACACGGCAATGGACATCATCGCCAGAAAGCGGCGTATGCAAGGCTACAACGTCCTTTTCCCGATGGGGTTCGACGCGTTCGGGCTTCCCACGGAGAACTATGCCATCAAGAATAAAATCCACCCATCCGTCGTCACTCGCAGGAACATAAAGAGGTTTTCCGACCAACTGAAAATGCTGGGGTACAGCTTCGACTGGGACAGATGCGTCGATACGACAGACCCTAAGTATTATAAATGGACGCAATGGATTTTCTTGAAGCTCTTTGAAAAGGGGCTGGCGTATAAAGCGCTGATACCCGTTAACTGGTGTACGTCGTGCAAGTGCGTGCTCGCCAACGAGGAAGTCGTGGACGGCGAATGCGAACGCTGCGGGGCGCCCGTCGTAAGGCGCGAGAAAAGCCAATGGATGCTGAAGATTACGGAGTATGCCCAGAGGCTCGTCGACGACCTGGACAGCGTCGACTTCATCGAACGCGTAAAGACTCAGCAGCGCAACTGGATTGGGCGCTCGGTCGGCGCGGAAGTCGACTTCGCCACGACTGCGGGCGACACCCTCCGCGTGTTCACGACGCGGCCGGACACTCTGTTCGGAGCGACTTATATGGTAATGTCGCCGGAGCACGCCCTGCTGCAAAAATGGTCGCCCGGAAACCCCGGCGAAATAAAAGCGTATCAGGATGCGGCGGCGAAGAAGTCGGATTTTGAGCGCACAGAGATGGCGAAGGATAAATCCGGCGTCGAAATCAAGGGGATCCGTGCCGTCAATCCGGTCACCGGCGGCGAAATCCCGATATATATATCCGACTATGTGCTTGCTTCGTACGGGACGGGCGCAATCATGGCCGTACCCGGGCACGACCAGCGCGACTGGGAGTTCGCGAAGAAGTTCGCGCTGCCGATAGTCGAAGTCGTCAAAGGCGGCGATATCGAAAAAGAAGCGTTCGAGGACTGCGACACAGGCATTATGGTGAACTCCGGCTTTATAACCGGCCTACCGGTCGAAGACGCGAAGAAAAAGATCACTAAGTGGCTCGCGGATGAGAAACTGGGCGAGGAGAAAGTGAACTTCAAGCTGCGCGACTGGGTGTTCTCGCGCCAGAGGTATTGGGGCGAGCCCATCCCTATAGTCCACTGCGAAAAATGCGGTTATGTGCCGCTGCCCGAGAGCGAGCTGCCGCTCTTGCTGCCGGATGTGGAAAACTACGAGACTACGGAAACAGGGGAGAGCCCGCTGGCCTCGATGCCGGAATGGACCGCTACGGTCTGCCCGAAATGCGGCGGGCCGGCGCAGCGCGAGACTGATACAATGCCCCAATGGGCCGGTTCGAGCTGGTACTTCCTGCGATACGCGGACACGGGCAACGACACCGCGCTCGCTTCGCGCGAAGCGCTCGATTACTGGACGCCGGTTGACTGGTACAACGGCGGCATGGAGCATACGACGCTTCACTTGCTGTACTCGCGGTTTTGGCATAAGTTCCTGTATGACATTGGCGTCGTGCCGACTCCTGAACCATATATGAAGCGCACGAGCCATGGGTTCATCCTCGGCGAGGACGGCCAGAAGATGAGCAAGTCGCGCGGAAACGTTATTAACCCTGACGAGATAATCAGCGAGTATGGCGCCGATACGTCGCGCCTGTATGTGATGTTCATCGGCGACTTCGAGAAGACTGCTCCGTGGTCTTCCAAGGCGGTAAAGGGCTGCAAACGTTTACTGGACCGGATATGGAACCTGGCGGAAACCAATACTGCGGATGATAGCGCCTCGGGAAGCAGCTCAAGCACAGGTAGCCGTGCGGCCGAAAGCACCGGCGCCTGCGAGTGCTCGGCTGCGCACGAGACAGCTATCCACAAAGCGATCAAAAAAGTTGGCGCTGACATTGAGAACCTGAAGTTCAACACGGCCATTGCCACACTGATGTCGCTTGTAAACGACTTCTACGCGACGCCGCCGACGCGCGGAGATATAAAAGTTCTGCTGACCCTGTTGTCGCCGTTCGCGCCGCACATCGCCGAGGAGCTTTGGGAAATACAGGGCTTCGGTGGCAGCGCAGCGTCGCAGCCGTGGCCGGACTACGATGAGAGCAAAACCCTCGACGCAATGCTTGAAATCGCCATTCAGATCGGCGGCAAACTGAAGGGTACAGTTATGGCTCCGATAGGCTCCGGCGACGACGATTTGCTTAGCATCGTCGTTTCGGACGAGAAAATAAGCCGTCTTATCGGCGGCGGGAAGATCGTTCGCACGATCATTGTGAAGAACAAACTGGTAAACCTGATTGTTAGTTAGTAGTTAGTAGTTAGTAGTTAGTAGTTCAGTGTAAAGATACTCAGATGGGCTGCGTCGCCCCCTACATTGAACAAAATTTTTATTTTGTTCAATTATGCGTATTGAAGTCCCCCGGTTGATCAATAATGCCAAAAGGAGTCCCCTGCTATGGATTACCGGAAAGAATCGCCCGAGATCCTGCGAGAGTTCCTCTTCTACCACGAGACCATCAAAGGACACTCGCGGCTAACGATAGACGAGTATTTTCTCGACCTGCGTACGTTCTTCCGCTATATGAAAATCCGCAAAGGCCATGCAGCCGACAACGCCTCGTTCGACGACATCTCCATTATGGACGTCGACCTGGAGTTCGTGAAATCCGTATCTGTCGCAGACGTCTACGAGTATCTTGCGTTCCTATCCCGCGACCGCCCAAAGCACGGCAACAGCAAACACTCGGATTACGGGCTGAGCGCATCATCGCGGGCCAGGAAGATCGCTGTAATCAGGTCCTATTATAAATACCTGACTGTAAAGGCGAACAAACTCGACGAGAACCCTGTCGCCGACCTTGACTCACCTAAAGTGAGAAAATCGCTCCCCCGCTACCTGAGCCTCGACGAAAGTGTGAAGCTGCTTGATAGTGTTGAAGGCGCGAACCGCGAGCGCGACTTTTGCATACTGACGCTATTCCTAAACTGCGGCCTGCGTATATCAGAACTGGCGGGCCTCGACCTCACCGACTTGCGCGCGGACTCCGTCAGGATACTCGGCAAGGGCGATAAAGAACGCGTCGTCTATATCAACGACGCGTGCGCAGACGCGATAAACGATTACCTGCAGGTCAGAAAGGCTCTTGCCGGCGCGGACACGAAGGCATTTTTCCTCTCAAGCCGCAGGACGAGGATCAGCACTTCCACGGTCCACAGCCTCGTAAAAAAACGCCTGCTCGAAGCCGGCTTGGACAGCACGAAATACTCTTCCCACAAACTGCGACATACGGCAGCGACCCTTATGCTCCGCAACGGCGTAGACGTCAGGACGCTTCAGGAGCTGCTCGGCCACGAGCATCTCAACACGACGCAAATCTACACGCACGTCGAAAACAACAGCCTGCGCGACGCGGCTGCCCGCTCTCCCCTGTCAGGCTACAAGAAGTAGCATTATCTAACTACTAACTATCTAACTATCTATACTTGTCCGGCGTCTGCCGGTACATTCTGACATAACTTTCATAGCGCGTCTTCTGCAAGTCGCCTCTTTCCAGCGCGCTCAAGACGGTGCAGCCCGGCTCCTTAATGTGCGCGCAGTCGTGGAACCTGCAAGCGTCGCCGAAAGCCGAAATATCGGGGAACAGGCTCGAAAGCTCTTCCCTGTCAGCCGGGCTTTCTGCCTCATACGCGGAAAAGCCGGGCGTGTCCGCAACAATCGAATCTCCCGGCAACTTATAAAGCTCGACGTGGCGCGTCGTATGCCTGCCACGCCCGAGTTTTTTGCTCACTTCGCCGACATTAATGCGAAACTCGCGGTCGAACATGTTGAGAATGCTGGACTTCCCAACGCCGGAGTTCCCCGCCAGCACGCACAGCCCGCCGCTCATGGCTTCAAGCAGAGCGCCGAGACCTTCGCCGGTCTCAGCGCTCGTCCTTATCGTCGCGAACCCGGCAGAGTTGTAAATATCGAACAGCCTGTCGGCCGGATCCAAATCGCACTTATTGATGCAAATTATCGACTCGCAGCCGCACTTCCGCGCTGTGACCGTCATGCGGTCGATCAGAAACGGGTCTGTCACCGGTATGCTCGCAGAGGCAACTATGACAAGCTTGTCAACATTGGCAACGGGCGGCCTTACGAAAACGTTGTTGCGCGGCAGCAGCTCCGTGAGGTAGCCTTTACCGGGTTCCGTATGGATAAAGCGGACCTTGTCCCCTACCAACGGTGTGTTTTTCTCAACGCGGAAACGGCCGCGCGCCCTGCACACAGCCGTCCCGCTATCGGTCTCTACAAAGTAGAAACCGCTCAAAGCCTTATATATCCTACCTTCTTCAGGCGTGGCCGTCATTCGATCGGGTACCCCGTGTCGCTCCCCGGCGCCTCGGCGGATGTATCAGGCGCCGAGACCGACTCCAGCGGAGGCATATCAGTCACCGGGGTCGTATCCGTCTCTGCCGGGGACTCAGTCACGGGAGGCAGGTCAGTCATGATATCGTCTGACGGCGTAGTATCCGTAGGCGGCGTATCTGTCGGCGTTTCACTGACAGACGTGCTGGTCTCAGGCGGCGTTGTCTCCGTTGTCTGAGATGGAGTAGGCGTCTCCGAGACCGATGGCGAAGGCGATTCAGGCGGGCCGGTGGAAATGTGCACGACTATCGTAGTCCCCTCCGGCACCTCGTCGCCTATCCTGGCAATGAATGTCACGGTGCCTGCCTCAGCCTCGTTTTCAAAAGACCTGAAGTCCGGCTTGAGGTTCAGCGTCCCGAACGCCGACTCCAGTTCCGCTTTTGAGCTGCCGACCATGTTAGGCACTTTTACGGTTTTCGGGTCAGGCCCTGTGCTGTACAGTATCTTTACAAGATTCCCCGGGAACACCGCGACTCCCGCCGCAGGGATAGTCTGGATGACATAGCCCTTGGGTATAATGTCGTTCTCCACAACCTCTGTTTCCACAGTCAGGCCAATCCTGAGGTTATCGAGTATATTCTTCGCTTCACTGTAGTGCTTGTCGAGCAGGTACGGCATTTCCACAGGTTTCTGCTCGGCCTCCCCTTGCGAAACGGTCAGCGTCACCTCGACCTTTCTCCCCGCGACTGCGGAAGTGGTTTTTTCCGGCAGCGGCGACTGCGCCATGATGACGCCCTCAGCGTGGTTCTCGCTCGGCTCGTAAACCGCGTTGAAAGAGAAAATCTCAGAATACCCGGGATTGTTCACGATAACGTCGTACTTCTCGCCGACGAAGCTCGGTATGGTGATGAGTTCGCGATCGGGCGATACGAAAATATCTTTCAGCAGGTAGTTCCACATGAACACGAGCACAACGATGATAAAAACGATAATGCTGAACACGCCTATGAGCGTCGACGTGCTGGCCGCCCTTTTCTTGACGGTCCGGTACTCGTCGCTCGTCATTTCAGGCTTTTTGGCAACGCGCCTTTGCGCCCTCGGCGCGCGTTCCGGCACGTCGGCCGGGGCGGCCTTCTGCGCGGTTGCGGGTATTACCTTGGTAGACTGGTTTATGATGTCGTCGTCCGCCTGGACGCCGCGAGGCTCTGCAGCAGAATAGCTGAAAAGCATAGCCGGGTTCTTGCGGAAGTCCTCCAGGTCGCACAGCATTTCGTCTGCGGTGGTGTACCTGTGGTTCAGGTCGGGCTCCATAGCGTGCATCGCTATGTCCTCAAGGCCTTCCGGTATGTCCGGGTTGATGTCGCGCGGCATAAGCGGTATCGCGCTGATATGCTGAATCGCAATCGACACGGCGGAGTCGCCGACAAAAGGAAGCCTGCTCGTCAGCATTTCGTACATAACTACCCCGACGGAGTATATGTCCGAGCGCGCGTCGACGTTCCCGCCCTTGGCCTGCTCGGGCGAGATGTAATGGACCGAGCCGAGAGTTTCCTGAGTCAGCGTGTTCTGTACCGCCAGGAGGCGCGCAATGCCGAAATCGGCGACTTTCACGCTGCCGTCCTTGAGTATCATTATGTTGTGGGGCTTGATGTCGCGGTGGATAATCCCCCTGGAATGCGCGTGGCAGAGGGCTTTCGTAATCTGCGTCGAGAAATGCAGGGCTTCTTTCCAGGTCAGCAGGCCCTTCCTGTTTATGTACTGCTTGAGCGATATGCCCTCAATAAGCTCCATGACGATATACTCAGTCTCGCCTGAGCGGCTGACGTCGTAGACTGCAACGATGTTCGGATGCGAGAGCATGGCGACAGCCTGGGACTCGGCGTGAAAACGCCTTCTGAACTCTTCGTCGCCCGACAGGTCGTCCTTAAGTATCTTGATGGCGACCATCCTGTTGAGCCTGTGGCATCTCGCCTTATATACCAACGCCATCCCGCCGGCGCCGATCAGTTCAAGTACTTCATATCTATTATCCAGTATCCGGCCGACATATTTGTCGCTGCTGTCCATATATATACCTCTATTTCTTGAACAATACCGCAGTAACGTTGTCCGGGGCGCCTCGCGAAAGCGCCATATCGAGCAGTTTCATGCTGCTCTCCCGGACGCCGTCGCTTTTTTGCAGCTCGTACAGCACTTCGCTTTCCATCACGATGTTAGAAAGCCCGTCCGAGCAGAGCAATATATGCTCGCCGCTCTTTAAGGTTAGGAAGAAGATGTCAGGATCCTCGTCCGGGACTGTCCCGAGCGCGCGCGTAATAAGGTTCCTTTTCGGGTGCCTGCGGGCTTGCGCTCTTGTGATGTCCCCTCTTGCCACCATATCTTCCACTACAGTATGGTCGGTTGTGATTTGCTTGACGAGGCTGCGGGTGATGTGGTATGCCCTGCTGTCGCCGATGTTCGCGACTGCCTCGCCTTCATTTGTCGAAACAAGCGCCGTCAGGGTCGTGCCCATACCGGCGCAATTATAATCGCTGACGCTTTTTTCGTAAACCGCCCTGTTAGCTGCATTCGCCGCTTCGGCTATCCTGTCGGCCGCGCTGCTGAGGCCGGCCATATCGTCGAGACGCTCGTTCAGATATTTCATGAATGTTTCCGCAGCAAGCGCGCTCGCGACGTTACCGGCTTTGGCCCCGCCCATGCCGTCGCAAACGAGAGCTATAGCGAACCTCCCGGCTTCGTCGAGGTATGTTTCAAAAACATCCTGATTCTGACGCCGGACTTTTCCTATATCGGTAATTCCAAATAGCTCCATGCTTCATTCATCCCGTCCGCAGCAGGCGGACACCGTCCAAGGCTCCTATGGTTTGATAACTTGCTTTTCGGACTTTCTCCGCAGTTGCCCGCAGGCCGCTTCTATATCCGCTCCCAGCCGGCGCCTGACCGTGTAGTTGACGCCTTTTTGCTTGAGTATGCGCATGAACTGCGCCGCGTTGCCCGGCGTGCTTGCTCTCAGTGGTCTTTCAGGGACGTCGTTGAGGAGTATTATATTCACATGGCTGCCTGTGCCGCTTAGCTTCTCAGCCAGCAGGTGCGCCTGCCGCGGCGAGTCGTTTACTGCGTCGATCAGGGCGTATTCGTATGAAACGCGCCTGCCTGTCGCCTCGAAATAACGGCTGCATGCTTCTATCAGCTTATCGACGCCTGCCGCGCGGTTTACCGGCATCAGCATCGACCTTGTCTCGTCGTCGGGTGCGTGGAGAGAAACCGACAAGGTCAATTTTACATCATGTACAGCGAGATTGTCAATCCTTTCTATAATACCGCAGGTAGACAGCGATACGCGCCTGGGGCTCATGTTCATCCCAAGTTCGTGAGTGATAAGGCTCAGGAACCTCAGGACATTGTCGAAGTTGTCGAGCGGCTCGCCTATTCCCATCATCACGATATGAGAAATATCGGCGCCAAAGGCGCGCCGTGACGACAGGACTTGCGCTTCCATTTCCGATGCTGTCAGGTTGCGCGAGAGCCCCTCTATTGCCGACGCGCAAAACGCGCAGCCCATGCGGCAGCCGGCCTGCGTAGAGATGCACACCGTATTTCCGTAGGAGTACTTCATAACGACGCTTTCGACGCAGTCTCCATCCGCCATGCCCCACAGGTACTTCGCAGTCCCGTCGCGCTGCGAGATCTGCGACCTCACCGGCTCCGCAGCGGTGATGCGGAACTGCGCAGCTAGCTTGTCTCGCAGTTTGCCGGGGAGGTTCGTCATCTCGCCGAAGGAAGCGGCGCCGCTCCGCAGCCATTTGAACACCTGCCGCGCCCTGTACTCGGCTTCGCCTTCAGCAGCAAAGTACTCCTCAAGTTCAGCCGGAAGCATCGAGCAAATGTCATTGCCTCGCTCCACTACCATTCGCTTCTCCTCAACTTGCAGATATAAAAGCCATCCGTGCCGTGAACGTGGGGCCAAAGCGTACACATCCCGCCCGGGAAGTCCGCAGAGCCCGAGAGGCCTGCGGAGCCCGGGAGGCCGGGCAGCGCGAATCCTTCCGTTGCGAACTCCGGTCGTTTCGAGAGGAACCGCTCGATTACCGCCTCGTTCTCCGCGTGCAGGAACGTGCAGGTCGAGTAAAGCAGTACCCCTCCATTCTTGACATACGCGGAAAGGCCCAGCAGTATATTTTCCTGAATATCCGGCAAGCCGGCTATGGATTCTTCGGTTTTATATCTGATTTCAGGCTTTTTCCTTATCACTCCGAAGCCTGAGCACGGGACGTCCGCCAGTACGATGTCTGCTTTCCCCGCTAAATCACCGCGCGATTGCGTTGAGTCGGCTTTTAAGGTCTCGATTGCCTTTATATTGAGCCTTCTCGCGCCGTCGGATACGCGACGCAGCTTTGCGTCAGTCAGGTCGCAGGCCAGTATACGGCCTTTATCGGACATAGCTATCGCCGCGCTGAAGGACTTGCCGCCCGGTGACGCGCAGCCGTCGATCATTAACATGCCCGGCTTTGGGTCGGCAGCAACTACCGCGAGCCTCGCGGCTGCGTCCTGAACGTAGATATATCCCCTCTTGAAGGCGTCAAGCGCGGTAATATCCCCGAAGCCGCGCATTTCCACGCAATCGTCGAGCCATTCGTGGCGCTTCGCATCCACTCCGTCCCGTTCCAGCGACTCAAGCGCTCCCTCTGCGCTCGTCAGCAAGGTGTTGACCTGAGCGGTGGCTGGTACGTCATCATCGTTATTGGCCGCAAGAAGCCGGGCCGCGCCTTCGGCGCCGAGGGCAGCGATGAATGGTTCTGTAAGCCATGCGGGGTGGCTGTACTCGATTGCGAGCCTTTCAGCTTGGCTCTCCGCGCTCACAGGCGGCAGAGCACCGCTTTCCGACGCGGCCGCGACAGCGCGGAGCAGCGCGTTCACATAACCGGCCGCCCGGGAGTTGGAGCGCTTCTTTGCAAGCTTCGTCCCTTCACTTACGGCGGCGCGGTTTGGTACTCCGGATAGGAAGAGTATCTGGTATATCGACAGCCGCAATATGTCCAGCACGATAGGCTCGATCCTGCTGAGTTTCATGCCGGAATAATGCTGAGCATAGTAGTCGCAAAGGGCGATATTCTGTAAAGTACCGTAAAAAAGGCGCGTCGACAGCGCCGCATCTCTCGTGTTGAGTTTGCGAAAACGCTCGGCTGGGGACTTCCCCGGCGCCGCTCCGTTTCTCCTGTAGTGAATAAGCGCGCCGAGAGCCGCTTCGCGCGCCCCCTCCCCTGCTGCGCCCATCAATGGTTCTCATTCACGAGCGGATGGCCGCGCAGATACTCGGCGGCGGCCATTCGCCTGCCTCCCGGCGGTTGGAGCTTCTTTATTACGACGGAGCCGTCCGCGCAGGCTATCTCAATGCCTTCCCCTCCGGCGGCAACAATCTCGCCGGGCTGCTTGCCCGTTTTGCATAAACGAGCTTCAACCTCGAAGATTTTCAGTATTGCCCCGCCGATGACTGCAGTCGCTATCGGCCAGGGCGTAAGCCCTCGTACTTTGTTTTTGATATTCTGTGCCGTTTCGGCCCAGTCTATCGGGGACATCTCCCTATGCAGCGCAGGAGCATGAGTCACTTCCGCTCTGCTTTGCGGGATGCGCACCGCAGTTCCGGAAGCTATCGCTTCCAGCGTTTCAACAAGCAGGTCCGCTCCGAGATAGCTAAGCCGATCATATAGCTCCGCTGCCGTCTCGTCGTCGCCAATCGGCGTATGTTTCGTTAGCAAAATATCGCCGGTGTCAATTTTGTCGGCCATTAGTATCGAGGTGACGCCGGTCTCGCGCTCCCCCTGCAGGACTGACCACTGCACAGGCGCGGCGCCTCTGTATTTGGGAAGCAGCGAAGCGTGGATGTTTACGCAGCCCAGCGGCGGTATAGCAAGCATCGCGTGCGGCAGGATCTTGCCGTATGCTACGAGGGCAATCAGGTCGCAGCCCAGGTTCCTGATGAGGTCAAGCGCTTCAGTGCTGTTAGGAGTCTCAGGCTGGAATACAGGAGTCCCGTGCTCTTGCGCGGCAATCTTGACCGGGCTTGCTGTCACTTTCATGCCACGGCTTCGGGGCTTGTCCGTGCGCGTGATAACGCAGGCGACCTCATAGCCGTTCTCGTACAGCTTCTTCAGCGATACTGCTGCAAACTCAGGCGTGCCCATGAAGACTATTCTCGTATCAGGTCACCCCCTTCGCCGCTATCTTCTTCGTACTCCTCATCGTCCGCAGCGTTCATCGCGTCTACTTCCTCTTCCGTCAGCAGACGTTCCGCGAGCGTCGTGAAGATTATTCCGTCCAGATGGTCGATCTCATGGCACAGAGCCCGCGCAGTCAGCCCTTTGCCCCAGATTTCAAATGGCTTGCCGTACCTGTCCTGCGCCGCAACTTTAACAAGGTCTGGGCGCGTCACAAGGCCATAGACCCCCGGCAGGCTCAGGCAGCCTTCGCTTCCCGACTGCGTGCCGGATCTAGCCAGGATTCTGGGGTTTATGAGTTCTACCACTTTCTCTTCAAGCGTCTGCGAGTCCTGATCTATGTCATTGATATCGACGACAAGGACAGCGCGGCGCAGCACGCCGACCTGCGGCGCGGCAAGGCCAAGCCCGTTGGCCTGCGCAAGCGTTTCCCGCATGTCGTCAAGGAGCACATGGAGCCGTTTATTGAAATCGGTTATTACGCGGCTCTTCTTTAATAGAGTTTTATCGGTATCCCGCAGTATGTTCCGCAAAGCCAAGCGGCATCCCCTCCTGTGTTTGATATGGCCTAACTGCTAATTGATATCCTCGCCCTGGCGAAGTACACTCCCAGTACATTGATTGATGAAATAAATGCATTAGCTAACGTAAGTTCGAAGCAGTTTTATCCTTTGTCTTCTTGTTTATTACTTTTTCGAACTCACTTGCTGTCATCGTGTAGACGTAGCGAAATTTGTTCCTCACTATCACATACCGCCTCTCGTGGAGCCATCAAAGAGCAACTCCGTAGTCTCTTAGCATATACTCACTATCAAGTAAATAACCATGCCTACCACAACAGCTGCTACTGCGTTTATAACCCAAAATGCTGGTTTACTTGCTTTATCAGGAAAGGTAAAGGCAAGCCTCGCACAAATTGCAGCAAATGCGATTATGTATAGTACAATATAAAGAACAGTCTCCACTATTCTGCTCCCATATACCTTCTTGGATAAGCAAATGGTCATTTATTCGGTTTGATGTCATCCCACTGGCCTAACCCGACATAGTCTGCTACCTGTTTAGTTGTTATCCCTAAATCCTCAAAATAGCGGTTATATCTATCCCAATCAATCTTGATATCGATAACACTTCCCCAGCTCGTACTATATACAACGATTCCTTTATCTATCATGTCCTTTGTTATCGCTGCATATGCAACGAAGTTTGCGACAGTAGTTTTGCATGAAAATGTTGGGTAATACGGACTAAATATGCTATGCGTTATCTGATTTATATATGACGAGTCTGATAAGAGTTCATAAACGAGATTACCTCCGGTTATGATTGCTGAAATTGCGCTTGACAGTTTGGCTAGCTTTGACGCGCCACCTATTATGCTAACTGCCCCTGCCGCAGCACCTAGATTGGTCGCGATATTCTGAATCATGCTTTGCGATACAGTTACTGTCCCGCTTATCATATCAATTGTCCACCAGAGTGCGCTATCTAGGAAAGGCACTACTCCAAATATGCTTATTGTAGCGTTTAGTCCTTTACTGTCCATAAGAAACCGCCACTTCTCATCGTGGCTTTTATAGAATGATGGAGCAAGCCCATCTAGGTCTATGTATTTCTTCGGATTGTTCAACGCATATGTATACCGCACAAGCGTTGGTGGCTGGAATACATTGCCCTTCACCAAATCCACCGCCATGAACCTACGATCCCCCGCGTCGTACATCCTCGCCCTGGCGTAGTACACCCCAAGCACAGGGTCGTACCGGTGCACCGTGTACTCAGTCACAAGGTCGAGCTCGCGTGTTCCGAGCTTGATTATTGTCTTCATCGTGAGGGCGCCCCAGTCGTCGTAGGCCGTGTAGCTTGTTACTTTGCCCTGCACGTTGTCTGTAAGGAAGTCCGTCGTCCCAAGCCTGCTGTGGTGGTACCATAGCTTCACCACGTTTGCGCTGCCGTCGGGGTACTCGTATGTCTGCTGCATGCTCCCGGCTCCGCTGCTTATGCCGTACACTACTGCGCTCAGCTTCTCAAACCCGTAGGTGAAGCGGTATGTCAAGCCTCCCGTCTCTGTCTCCATGAGCACGTTCTTCAGCGCGCTCGTATAGTCAATGACGTAGTCTTTAGTTATGGCTGTAGTCTGGTTGCCGCCGTTACCCATGATGGTGACGAGGTCCTGTGGCAGCCTGTACGCCACTTCG
>Ga0082212_10000774_pt1 | contig 46616 bp, 42 predicted proteins | sample TergutNt197P3_FD_71548 | JGI IMG/M metagenome (GOLD analysis project Ga0082212, IMG submission 71548) | Neocapritermes taracua P3 segment gut microbial communities from Petit-Saut dam, French Guiana - Nt197 P3 | ecosystem: Host-associated > Arthropoda: Insects > Digestive system > Gut ... | reverse complement strand
AGCGTCACTGCTTCATCGGAGTTCCGCGAATTGGAGCGTTTACGAGCAAAGGCCCGCCATGACGAAGCGCAGGCGTTATACCATGCTGAAATAAAAGGTGAAGCGAAAGGTAGAGCGGAAGGTAGAGCCGAAGGTAGAGCGGAAGGCAGAGCTGAAGGCAGAGCTGAAGGCAAAGCTGAAGGTAGAGCTGAAGGTAGAGCCGAAGGCAGAACTGAAGGTAGAACTGAAGGCAGAACTGAAGGCATATTAGCCATAGCTTGTAATATGCTGAAGCGAAACAAGCCGATTGATGAGATTATGGAAGATACCGGATTGACCCGCGTTGAAGTTGAAACCTTACGGGGCTGTAATAATAGTTAATAATTTTCGTTCCAAATTTTCGAGGTTAAATACAGATTTTTAAAGCGACTTCGCATCAAATTCATCTGAGATGCGAAACCGCTTTTATTATGTTGATCCGGCTAATATTCCTTCCTTAAGGCATTCTTCCACTGCGGTACGAATTGCATCAGCCAACTTCTTTCCTTCATTGAGACCCTCGTAGACTTTCGCTACAAATATGGAATAGCCTCTGAGATCCGCGTTCTTTTCCAGTACTTCCACATTCTTGCCGTAATTATACAGCACAAAAGCAATGCACAATGCACAATGGACAAAAATATGGAACGATGTGATAAAATAATTGTTACAGATGCGCTTCAAGAGTAAACATCTAAAACCCCAAACGTTTTGACGCGCTCTATGGTTGATAATAATTGAGAGGTGATAGCAGACGGCTATTTAACTTGGATTATGTGTTGTTACTTGGTAGAATCAACGTTTGAAGATTAAGAATTATAGAAAGGACAAAGAGAGACTATGAATAAAAAAAGAATATTATGTTTTACGTTGTTAATTGCGCTCCTTATGTGTGCCAGCGCTTCATTGGCGGCAGACAACCCGATAATTAAAAAATCCGCGCTCATCTACATCACTTTTGAAACGCCAAATAAGAACTTCCTCTCGACAGAACATAAGCCAATAACTAAAGAAGACATTTATGAATTCGTATATCTGGGCGACGGCGGCACAAAAGAAAACCCCGTCTTCCCCAGCATCGCGGATTTCTACCGTAAGGCAACAAATGATAAACTTCAGTTGGTTGAGGCTATCGACAGCTTAGGAAGGGGCCCGATAATTGAAGTCGTTGTCCCCGACGAATACGCAATTTCATGGGACATTTACTCAAACACCACTCACCCTACAAGGGGAACTGCGGCGTGGAACAACTTCCTCAACAACGTCGTCCTGCCTAAAGCGGCTGAAAAGTTTAATTTCTACGAGTTTGCCGACGCTATTTACACATCCGGCGGACAGGAATATGCTCAACTTACGACGGCCAACATGGCTATTGGCATCGTTTTCAGCGGATATGCCACGTCAACTGACCAGATGTACGTTTGGCACACTCCAAATATCCACGGCACTGTCGGCGCGCCGAGCATCTGGGCGAACAGCGGCGGCACACGAAACGCAAACATCACCCTTTACAGAACGCCCGCTGACGCAAAAAGCTTAGTGAATCCAAGCCTTGATGTGGCAAACAAAGGTCTCAGAATAAGCGCGTTTATTACAAATGCAGCGGCGACAAGCCCGAGCGACGATCATTTTTACGGCCCGAGAGGTTTCGGCGTTTACGCCCACGAAATGGGGCACAGCGCGTTCAGCTTCTCGGACACGTATGATATTGCGGGGTACTATCGCGTCCAAAACGCCATTGACAACGTGACCAACGAATTTGTGGAAATTCCGTACCCGATGAGGCCCGCTATGGGAATCTGGTCAATAATGTCGATGGGCGGGTACATTTTCTACACAAACGAGACCGAGCCGACAAGCGAATTTTTTAAGAAATATTACAACCCAAAAACCGGAGCGGAGCCGCTCAATTTCCGACCGGGGCTTCTCGACGCGTTTAACCTTATTAACAGAGCCGGACTTACCCCGACCGTCCTCACGGACGCAAGCGGCGACGTGTTGCCCGAGTACGAAGGCAAGACAATAACAGTGCAGCGCGGGTGGGATCTCTATCGGATCAACACGCATGTGCCGAATCAATATTTCCTCCTGCAGGCCCGTGCAGACCTCGACTACGATATGGGACCCTTCCAGTGGGGACGCAGATTCTCACGCCCGGCCGACAAAAATATAAAGGGCGGACTGTTGATAATGCATTTGGATCAAGGCTTCACGGACGGTACAGGTTCATCAAATCCTTACTCTCTTAACCGCCCGTATGTCGTCAAGGAAGCGCACGGCGGAACGCAGGATCTCCTTGTCAGGAGAATTTACGACCGCTCAGGCGACTCGGGTAAGTACAACGTTGCAGATCCAGGCGATCTCTTTGGCGTGCGGGCGAAAGATTTCGGAAGAAACACCGACCCGAGCAACAGGCTGTATTTCTCGAATCCGATGGGTCTGAACACGAATCCGCTCATTGACGCCGCACAAGATCCGAACAGGCAGATAACTAACTTCGGCGAGAGCGCGAACTGGCACTTAAGTGAAATAACGTATCACGAGGACAATCACACGGTTACGTTTAAAATAACTACCGCCCAACCGGCGCCGACCCCGACGGAACAATTATTAGGGAAGTCGGCAATTGCAGCTGGAGATGTGGATTCCCTTGCAAATGAATTGGGAATTGGCGTTTCCGTTCCTGACCCGGACGCGGCGTATCAGGACCATTTGGCGGCGCTTGGCGTGAAAGACGACCCATATTACGCGGGTATTCTCAGCGACGACTTCACAGCGATTGACGGAGCTGAATATCATGCGTCGGTCAAAGCGGGCGACGGGTTCCTGACGGATGTATATTTCCCTCTGCCGGATGGCGACTTTGACCTGATCGTTCTGTTCGCGAGCGGAGAAAGCATCAACCTGACTTCCGACCTGCCGCAGCTTTCCCCAGTCGTGGGAGGCGGAAAAGTAAAGGTGACCACGCTTGTTGTTGACAATCGAGTCGAAGATTACGACGGCGTCCTTTATCAGCAAGATAACCCGATTTACGGCGTTAAGCTGGTTACATTGCCCGATGGAACCCAAGTATTGGTTATTTTCGACGGCAAAAAGGACGGCGAAGCCGGCGCTGTTCTCTTCTTAGTTGAAGTGGAAGAAGAGGAAGTCGAAAAAATAATAAAGAGGAGCGGCGGCGGATGCAACGTCGGATATGTAGTGCTTGTTTTGCTTGCGCTGTGTCCGTTTATAAGAAGAAAAGGATAGCGTAGAGTTTAATTTCAAGAGCCCTCTGCTTCGTCATAAATGAACGACAGGAAGATGACGGCGCTGACGGGCTCAAAGTTTCATCCGGATTTGTGATAATATTTCCGGCTATTAGCGAGTTCATGCTAAAACAATAAAATAGAGGCAAGATAATTCACCTTTTGGAGAATTATCTTGCCTCTAAACTTTTCAATGTTTAAATCGGTAACCGGTATATGAACAATGTATATCAACAACTCGGAAATTTTGTTTCTATTGCAAATATAAAGTGATAATGCTGTAATGCTAACATATTACAGCATTCTATTGATCTCAAATGGACAAAAATATGGAACTGATGTACAATATAATTATTCAAAATATCTGCTACAATAATCACAAAGGATCAGGTGACAGCAACATGAAGAAGCAATTATGCCCCTCATGCAAGAAAAAGTTATCCGGCAAAGCAAAAAAATGTTCCAAATGCGGTTTTGTAATTCCCATAAAAAATAGCGCTCGAATTACTGGCGCGAAAATCTTGGGCATAGCCGCCATTGCGATAATAGTAATCGCACTGGTTATATTTACGCGCTTTCAAGAGCGCGCTAAGTCGCCCGTCACTGATGATTCTCCGGAAATAATTCAAACGGAGCCGTCAATGGATATAGGCGAAAAGGACTCTGCACGAGCCGGAATTGCTGAGGAATCTCCAGAAAGTGTTCAGGTTGAGACGCTAAAGAATAATACTGATGGAACAGAATTTTCTTCAACAGACATTGTGGTCAAATTCAATTCCTTCTTGAAAGACGAAGGCGCCCGATTATTGAGCATTGATGAGCTTGTTCTCGAATCCGGAGAGTCGGAGGATGTTTATCGCGGGATAAATGACAATATCGGCGTGTCCATTGTTTCGCCCAAAGGACGCTCTGCCGTTACATCCGTCTCCGTTTCAGCGGAGAGAGGCAACGAAAAAGAGTTCATAACATATTCTATGGGGCTCTTAAGCGTTTTTACCCCGACGATGAAGCCTGACGTCCGGCAAAGAGTCGTATTCGCTATGATGGAATACACTGAAGATGGAGATACGCCTTTACGCGACGAAAACACCTACATAATTGTTGAAACAAAATACACGTTCACATACACAGAACAAAGCGGACTTCGTATGTTAGTTGAACAAATGCCGGCGCTGGAAGAATCTCGACCGGGCGACCTTCCGCCCATGATACGGTAATAAATACTTTGAAACAGAGATATCAATATCTTAAGAGAGGGGATGTTCGTAAGAGGAAAATTGTGAAAGGCTGTTTAAACTAATAAGCGTATTTTATATAAAATCAGAAGGAGGAGTATAATTTATGAGGAATGTGAAAGTAAGACGGTTATTTGCTCTAACAGTGTTATGCTTATTCATGCTCGGGAGCGCTGACGCGTGGGGGTGCACGAGCTTTGTAGTCGGTAAGGACGCGTCCGCATCGGGATACCCGATGTTCTCCAGAACCGAGGACAGCGTTTCAGTCAGCGCGAAGCGGTTCTTCGTTTATCCAACGGGGTATTACAAGGAGGGTCAAACTGTTATCGACACTCAATTCCTATGGACGTGGACATGGACGCATGACAGCTACAGGATGACGGCAACGCCTGATATGCCTATCAACAGCTTGCACATCTACGATCAGGCGGGAGTTAACGAATACGGATACATGATGAGCACCACGAACTCGACGAGCTTCAGATCTCAGGTAAACGACCCGTTGGTACGCCCGGGGTTCGCCGAATCACTCATGCAAACGGTTCTCCTCGGAGAAGCTAAGAACGCGGACGAAGCGCTTACACTCTGGGGCAAAATAGTTGAAGAGCAGGGAATGGCCGAAGGCTGTTTCTGGATGCTGAACGATGCGGGCGGAAACATCTGGATAACGGAGAACTTCGGCGGGCATCGCTGGGCAGCCGCCCGCGTGCCGGATGATTCGTTCTGCGTGATAGGAAACGACTGCATTATCGACTACATTGATCTCACCGATACCAAAAACTACCGCGGCAGCAAGGACATCATAGAGCACGTCGTATCTTTGGATATTGCTATATATGGACCTGTAGGCTCGCCTTACGAGGGGAAAGTGAACGTTGCAGCTTCGTACGCTAATCTGAATAGCCTCTCCAACTCGCTTCGCCGCTGGATGGGGTTACATTTGTTCGCCCCTTCCCAGAATATTGCGCTGAAGCCCAGTACGGAGCGGATGTCGTACCCGACTTTCGTAAAACCGGACAGGAAAATAAGCGCTCTCGACATCATGAATTTCCAGAGAAGCAGATATGAGGGCACGTCATTCGATCTTGGCGAGACCCCGCAGGTATTTGGAACCGGAGGTTTAGGTTCGGGGGGTAATGCCGCAGTGCCCGGGCGCTATGTCCATATGTACAGCGAATCTGACTATACGACGATTCCAAACCCGTTCGGTACCGGTACGACCAGCGGGCGTCCCATAGGATACACAACGCAGAAAGAGGCCCATATCTACGAACAAATCCCGGAGCTTCCGCCTGATATAGCCGCGCGCTGGTGGTTCATCGAAGGGCAGCCCGAGCATAGCGTGAACTTGCCGTTCTATGGCAACATCAACGATACGCACCCCGCGTACAAGAAATTCGTGGGACAGAGGGCTTACGATCCTGAAAGCGCGTTCTGGATCTTCAGGGATCTCACGCAGCTCGCGCGTTCCAACAGGAAAATGTACGGGCAGCCAATCCGTACTTACTGGCATAATCTCGAGAAGAAGTTATACGCAGAGCAGGAAGCGGTAACACAAGAGCTTATCGCAAGACACAAAGCGGATCCCAAGGACGCCGCAGAGTGGATTACCGATTACACGATAGCGACGGCTCAGGCTGCGATGAACAGAGCGGGACTTTTCCGCAAGGCGTTGTTAAAGCACATAGATACCAATTCAGGCGACTTGTTCGTTGTCCCGAGCGACTCCGTACCGTTCACAAACGGAACGTTCGATATCCATCCGACGTCTGGAGACGCCCTTCTGACAACCACCGACATATATGACGTCGCGAACACGCTCGGTATATCGGAATGGACTGTGAAACCGGCTTACCTTAAACTGCCGAATCCATATCCGCTGCAGAGGTTCACGCCGAAGCTGTATACCATTGAAGACCTTGCAACAGGACACCCTGCGGCTCTGGGAGACGGCGCGACCGTTCTGCCCATACCGGGAGTAAGGGTATTTGCGGAAGTAAATACGCAGGATCTGAGCGGCGGCAACCTGATTAAGGTTCGCTACACTGCGGAGCTTCAGGGAGATGTTTACAAGATATTTGAAAACTCCGTGGAGAATGTGAAGAAAGGATTTTCACTTCATGCGATGCTTCCGGGCTATGCCAAGGGATATGAACTCGTGGGTCCCAACGGCTTAGTGACGCTTTCCAATGCTGTGAAAACCGGGAAAGCGTGGGTATTTGGAGACAAGGAAAGAGCAACGGTAATGATAGACTTCTATCTCTATGACGACGCTGGCGCGCCTGCCTACGGGAACGGCGGAAAGATAGTCGTTCCGGACGGAAAAGCCGACTTCGCTTTGGATACGGGCAAGTTGTGGGCAGCTGCTTACAGTATCGAAGAAGATGACGACGATGACGAATGCAAATTGGGTTGTCAGGCGTTTAACCCCGGAATTCTTTTGGGGATAGCGTTGATGATGGGATTATTGTTTAGAAGCAAGAGGTAACAAGCGGCAAGTACGTCGAAACAATTCAATAAGTAAGCAAAGGGGCTGTAACAAAAGCTGGCGGCAGGATGCCGCCCCTACAACATATTGTGCACACAATGCCGAACAACCACTATATATTGTGGTTTGGCTAGCCAATATACAGCTTTTGTTACAGCCCCTTTAGTTGAAAATAGAAATTAGAAAATATTCTTGAATTCTATTCAATTCCGGCATTTTGTTGTAAAATGTGAAATAGAGCTTTATTTCATGCATTATGTGCAGGGGGTGAATTTCCCGGCGGAAAACTTTTAAATGAGATTGCATTTACAAGGCGCAAATGAGTAATGCTCGTAGTTGTGGGCGTACAGCGGGTATTAAATTAATTAATTATGGAGGTATATTACGATGAAGAAAAGATATTTATTTCTGGCATTACTGATTTTGGTTTACGCTTCATCAGCATTTGCGGCGAATTATCCTAATACGCCGTACGGCGGTTCTAATAATGTAGCCGAGTCAAGTTATCCGTCTGCAATTGAGAATTATTTCAACCAGAACATGAAGGTTTATGATAACCCGACCTTCACAATACCGGGATGGAGCACCTTCACAAGGGGCGCAAATAATATTGGAAGAGCGACCGCTCATGAGGACATGCTTAATTACATTGAGGCGCTTCCTAGGACGAATATGCAGTTGCGTTACGTTGCCGAAATATACACTTATGACAACGAAAATTCGCCTCCCGGCCTAGGGATCCCAATGAAGTCATTCAAATACCCGTTGCTTGTTTTCACAAAGGAAGGCGTATTTGACCCCGCGGATGTGAAGGCGCTTGGCAGACCGATAGTTCACCTCGAAGGCTCAATACACGGGGGAGAAATATCCGCACAGGAAAGCATGATGCCTCTCGCGAAGAGGCTTGCTACTCCCGGAGCGGATCTTAACTCGCTTTTGGACAAAGTATCCGTAATTATGGTCCCGCGATACAACGTCGACGGCGTGTTTAAGTATCAGCGCGGGACGGACTCAATCCAGCCGCGTTACTATTCCAGCGTTGCCAATCAGGCGGCCGGAACCGTCGGCAGGGTTGCCGGAGTAGACCAGAACCGCGACAATACGGGCTTCGAGTCCCCGATAGTCCGCTTGATACACATGATCTGGGACGCTTACGAACCTCATTTCATCGCGGACGGACATCAGATGGGCGCTACAATTGGAACTAGCACCTGGTTCGATTTCGATATCGCGACGCTGTACACGAGCAATCCGAACACACCGGAAGAACTTGACGAACTTGCTCATGACGGAATAACAATTAAGCCCGACCCGATAAAGGATGGTCAATGGAACAGAGATAACCCCGACTCCCTCGAACATCTCGCAAAGAGAGCGCTGAGAGATGCGGGGCTTGAGTGGTGGAACTACATCGGAACGAGCTACGGTCAGAATACAACCGGGCCTAATCCTTTCGAGTATTTTAACGGCACAAGCTGGATAGCCGCCGGTGCAACCGCTAACTACCAGCTGGCTAACGGCGGTTATCAGGAAGGGAACCCGGAAGAGGGAATCACGGACTCCGCCGCCCGTATCAAGGGAGCGTTCGGACTTCTTGCGGAAGGAAGAACCCCTGGCGGAATCACGCTGAACTATAACCGCCGCGTTCAAGCGCATGAAACAGTTTACGCTGAGATGGTCAAGGCGTTCGCCGACCCCGTAAAAGGCCCGATCCTCAAGGATGCGGTTGACAGAGCTCGCGTAGCTATGGCAACCGGAACATCGGTAAGGGATAAAGTGAATCAGGGCGACCTTGTTATAGCGCTTCAGAATCAGGACCCCGTCTCCGCCGAGATAGAGATCCCGGGAGAAAGGGGCGTACCTGTGCTTCGCCTCGTAAGGAATCCGAACCTTGTTTCGGGCGATCCCGGCTGGGATACCCCTGTCGTAAGCAAAGACTTTCATCCGATACGCATAAGCCGTTCACGCCGCGTTATAGCGCTGCCGGAAGCCGACAGGCCGTTCTCGACCGTCAAGCGTCCTACCGCTTACATAATCAAGTGCGACGATGCAGCTGCCGCGAGAATAGCTTACACCGGCGTCAGGATCGAGCGCCTTGCTGAGTCCGCAACTGTGCCTGTCGAGTATTACACCGTCACAGGCTTCGGCTCGAATGTAAACTTCCGAGGCGTTTATAATGTAACGGTTTCTCAGCTCCCAACCGGCATAACGGCCGCTACTAAGGATGAGAAGACCATGACGTTCGCCAAGGACACATACGTTATTTTCATGGATCAGTATCACAGCGTTCACGCGTCTCTTACTGTGGAGCCTTCGGGCGGGCGTAACTTCGGTAACTACTGGTACAACAGAGCGGAAGACAGCAAGAAGGGATTCCTCCCGGTGGCGCTCAGCGATGATTATCCCGCATATCGCTACATGGGGAACGCTTCCGCGCTCAAGACATATTTTGCCTACGAGATAAACATGCTTCCGTTCGTCATGAACACGCATATTGAATGGCCGCTTATGCTCACTCAGGAAAAGAAGGCCCAATTTGTTTCGGGCTTGCTCACCGACAAAACTGAACTGCTTGCTTTCAGCAGCTTCACAGTAAATGCTCTTGCGGCTGATTTTGAAGCGTATCTCAGAAAGACCGAAAAGGACGGAGTTTGGTATGCATGGAACTGGTCTAAGGGAAAAGCTGAAAAAATAGCGCCAAGAGCCAATGGTTACGCGATGCTTACCACGGACAATATCGGTTCGGGGAATGAAGTAATCATGTTCAAAATAACCGAGGAGACGACGTGTACAAAACCTCATCTTCCTATTTGTGAAGAAGAAGGCTGTAATGCGGGTTACGCGGCGTATGCCCTGCTTTTGCTGGTTCCGTTTGTAGCCAGAAAGAGAAAATAGTATAAAAATTTGCATCAAGTAGCGTTTTTAGTGTAAAAAAGAACCGGGTGTCCATAAGACGCCCGATTCTTTTTTCAGAAGATCGGTTTCACTCCAGCCTGTTTATACAATCAATTAATAAATTCTGTTTTACTTTTGTCTCCTGCATCCTCTATTATGTTGCCTTTTACATCCCCTGAAAATACGCTCTTTTCTATTACCGGCGAGGTGTTATAGTTATATATCCCTCCTCCGGTTACGGCTGCGTTATCAATGAATTGGCTGTTGCTGACTGTCAGGGTGGAATCCCAGTTGACAATGCCGCCGCCGTTGAATCTTATTGCTTTATTTTCTGAGAGTACGCAATCGGATATTTTGAGGGAAGATTTTACATTGGCAATTCCGCCTCCGTAAAAATCCGCTTCGTTTGCCGAAAATTTACATTCGGCAATCTCAACTGTAGATCCGATGTTTGCCATGCCTCCGCCATTACCCGGAGCTGCAACATTGTTCGAAAATACGCAATTGCTTATTACAGGCTCTGAATCCTCGTTGTACATACCTCCGCCGTACTCTTCCGCGTGATTTCCGGAAAACGCGCTGCCGGTTACCGTAACGGAAGCGTTGTAATTGGACATTCCCGCGCCGCGCGAATACGAATTGTTATCGGAGAAGGTCGAGTTGAGAACCACAATTTTTGCCCCAAAACTGAACATGCCGCCGCCATAAACGGCTTCGTTTTTCAGGAATGAGCAATTCGCAAATGTGGGAGAAGAGTAATAATTGGATATTCCTCCTCCGTTTTCAATAAGGGACTTGTTACCAGAAAAAGTACAGTCTATCATGTAAGGTGATGAATAATAGTTGTAAACAGCTCCGCCGCCTAAGTACGCCGTATTTGCTGTAAACACGCATTCAGTTATCAGCGGACTGCTGTTTATCTCGGTATATAAACCGCCGCCGCTTGTCGTATTACCTCCGCCGGTCACCGTGAACCCGTCAAGGCGCGTGTCGCCGCTCAAAGCACCGTTGCGTGCAGTAACGACTGCCGCGTTGCGAGAGATATTGCCCCCGCTCAGGATAGTTGAGTTCTTTTTCACGTCGCGCTCCTCAATGGTCGATTCTGTACCGGCAAATCCGCCGTAAATCATTATTCCTTTTTTCAGTGAAAAAGTGTCCACGGATTCTTCCCCCGGGCTGTAAGTTCCCGAGGCGACCCATATTTCAGCTTCCCCGTCGATACTGTCCATCAAACTTTTTAAATCGCTTGAGGCGTTTTCCCACGATGTTCCGTCTTTGCTCCCCGCGCCGTCTTGAGTTACAAACAGCCTGCCGCATCGGAAAGTCTCGCCTGTTGCGAGCGTAGCGGATAAAACAATTGCGAATAGAACTAAAACGAAAGAAACGAATTTGATACAAATGATTTTCATGTCCTATAACCCTTTCATATATTGTTTTAATTTAAACTATTTTGCAGCCTACAAGGTTATTTCGCAACAGGGCAAGAAAGTCCTGCACATTTGTCGCTATTGATTTACACGATAACGTCCCGCGGTCAATGAGCTTATTGAGAGCGAATTCGCAGACATCGATGCTATAAATGAACACCGGGCGCACTGTTCCGTCCCTGACGGCATAGGACGGAGTAATATTTCCTGTCGCTATTGTATGAAGCTGAGTTGCAAGCGCTATGACCGTAGTCGTTCCTCTTATGTGGGAACGCATAGCGTCTTGGGATTCATACACATTGCCGATTACTGAAGGCAATGGGCCGTCATCCCTTATCGATCCCGCAAGGACAACCGGGATACCCTTTTTCAGAGCTGCCTGCATTATTCCGCCATCAATTACTTCTTCTTCTATAAGCTTCTTTAATGAACCATATCTGCGAGCCATGTTGATGAGGTCAAGGTGGTTATAATGCCCGTTGTGCTGGCTTTTCTGGGTATATATATTTTGCCCGAGGGCAGTTCTGAAAATGGCGCCCTCCAAATCGTGAGTGGCGAGAGCATTTCCCGCAAAAATCACGTCAACATAGCCGTGTTCTATCAATTGTGACATAGCAAGTCTCGAGTCGTGATCGAAAGATGCGGCAGGCCCTAATACCCAGGTTATTTGCCCATGTTCTCTCTCGTATCTCAGGAGCTCATAAAGTTCGTCGTAATCGCGTGAATAGGCTGTCTCGCGCGAACGCCTGCCTCTGAAAGCAAAAACATCCTCCTCTTCCTTATTTTTTGAAAACCCTTCAGAGTGAAGATATATTCCCTCGCTGCCGTCTTCTGTTCTCCCCAGTACAACTTCATCTCCAATATGAAGATTGCGGAATTCAACCACGTCAATTGTATTTCCTCTCAGCACCGCGACGCAATCCATGCGGCTTTGTTCCGGAAGCGTCCAATTCCCCCGGACGTTAAAATATTCCGGGAAAATCGACATAGCATGATAGCCGTCCGGCGCCACTCCATCAATATCAACGCGGGCAGTTTCTATACAAGGGGAATTCACTAACAAGCTGAAATCCGGCGGTACATAACTTGGTAAACTAAAAGCCATATTAATTCGCCTCCGAGTTATAATATATTTGTTCAATGAGTAAAATTTCTATTAAGTATTATATCAGCGTTTAAGAAGGAGGCGCTTTATGCGCGGAATTGAGGGAGCTTTAAAAGTATGGCGGGAAGTACGTAATGGCGGGTTTGCAAGCGAGATTATAAGAAAAAATGCGGCGGAAATGAGCGCCGAGAATTTAACTCTTTGCTCTTCGCTTGTTTATGCAGCGCTCCGAAGATTTAATCTATGGCAGGATATATATTCCCGTTTCGTAAAAGCAGAAATATCAAGCGATATATCGGACGCTTTAATTATCGGCACTGCCGGTCTGCTTGAGCTTAAGCATTTTGAACCTGCCCCGCTTGTGAGCGGGATAGTCAATGAAGTGCGCAAATTTGAGCCAAAGGCTTGCGGATTAGTGAACGCTATATTGCGCAAAGTTGAAATTGAAGGAGTACAATTATTAAATAAAATTAAATCAAGCCCGATAATTTCTGATAAAGCGCTGGCGGCGGGAATTCCAAAATGGGTGCTTCCTTTGTGGCAGAAATCATGGGGCAACGAGATGATAAACGAATTGTTGAGTTACGCGCGTATTCGCCCGTATTCCTCTTTGAGGGTAAGCGGAGAGACGGCGCCATTGATAAAAAAATTGAGAGAGTTGAAGCTTAATGCCTGGCAATCTCCATTAATCAAAAAAAGCATAAGGATTTCGACTACCGTGTTTCCTGTTTCGCTTCCAGGATACGCAGACGGGGAGTTTTCTCCGCAAACTGAGTCCTCCATGATAGTAGGAGGTTATTTATCCCGTTTTTACAAGGGCGGGCATGTGCTTGACATGTGTTCCGGAAGAGGAGTGAAAGCTCTTCAGTTCACAGAGGTAGAAAAAAACGCATCCATAGAATGCTGGGATCTTTCGGCAAACAGGACAAAAGCAGCTATAATTGAGGCAAAACGACTTAAAATAAGCGGGAATATTACATTCAGGACGGGGGACGCATTAAAGCTTGAACCGATAAAGCGACCTTCCTTAGTGCTTCTTGACGCTCCATGTTCAGGCAGTGGAACGTGGAATCGCCGACCGGAGGCAAAACTTAGGACAAATCGCTCCACTCTTGACGGAATTACGAAACTTCAAGCAAATTTATTAGACCGCGCTCTTTCATTAATTCTGCCTGGCGGTGTTATAATCTACTCGACGTGCAGTTTGTTCCGCGAGGAAAATGAGAACATAGCCGCAAAAGCTTTAACCTGTGGATCACGTTTTCTTCCGTTGGAAATAAAAGGAAATCATCAAAGGCGCGGAAGCCCTTTCGGGGTTTATATTATGCCGTCGCTGCCATGGTTGGATGGGTTTTATACTGCTGTAATAATGAGATAAAATATATTTAATTAACTGATAATATAGATGAGAGGTTTGACTACATGGAGAAATTTTTGAAATGGACGGTAGTATTTATAGTATTGATAATTCTTGCTTCAGGAGGAGTTGCATTTTATTCGGTTTTTATGACTGACAAAGAAATGATACTGATGCCGTCATTCCGAGAAATGTCTCTAATTGACGCTATTGCCGACGCAGAACAGATGGGGTTAAAAGCTCGGATAGAACATATAGAATCCAAGCTCCCGGAAGGAAGAGTGCTTGTTCAGTGGCCGGAACCGGGAACAAAAATACGCGGAACTGATAAAAATATAATTCTTAAGGTGAGTAAAAGCGCAGAGCGCCGCAACCCGATGCCGGATATTCGCGGCATTGAACTTACAAGAGCTACCCGCATGTTGGAAGAGCAAGGATTTGTAATTGGGGATGTTGTTCGAATAAAAGACAGCTCGAACAGCGGGCTTCCAGCCGGACACGTCATAGCGCAAAGCCCCGCTTCCCCAGGCAGTATACCTGTAGGTCACCATGTTTCACTGCTCGTAAGCGACGGATCAGAGGACGGAAGAATTGCAGTGCCGAACGTCACTCAAATGACAGAGTCTGCAGCAAGAAGAACTCTTGAAAGTGCAGGATTGAGAGTCTCTTCAGTAGAAAAAGTAAATAATAGAAATGTTCCGGAAGGGGAGGTTGCAAACACCAGCCCTGCTACAGGGTCTCTCGTAAAGGAAGGCGATGGAATAAAGATTTTCATCTCTGCGAGAGAGGAACCCAAACCTAAACCGGAAGCAACTACGACTTCGATTCCGGGACGCCAGCCTACAGAACCTATACTTACAGATACAAGCATAAGCGTGTTGGACCAGCCGAGGAGACCCCGGGATCCAAATGTACTGCCAGAAAGAACGGAATCGTCAAGCAGCGTACATAATGATCCTCATTCACCTGAATTCAGCATTCCGCCAACAGTTGGAACAACAACTCTTCCAGGCGCGCCCGTTACTAGATCGCCGGACGCAAGCGCAAATACAGGGAATAAAGTTGCCAGGGTCAGATATCAGGCGCCGCCGATTCTAAGACCGCTGCCGCTTAGGATAGAAATTGAGGACACTAGAGGAAAGCGTGTTCTGCTGGAGAGAAATGTCAGGGCAAACGAAACTGTGCAGGTAGATGGCAACTACTCTCAGGAAGCCGTGGTGACGATTTTGCTCGGAGGAGAATTCGTATGGCAGGAAAGGTATAAATAAATGGGTAAAGTATTTATCGCTCCCTCTATCCTTGGAGCGAATCCTATCTCAATAGCGCAAGGGATAGATTCATTAGGCTCAGAATATGACTGGCTTCATGTTGATGTCATGGATGGGTGTTTCGTTCCCAACATATCATACGGATCCTCTATGGTGAAAGCACTAAGAAAACAATACAGAGAGGCTTTTCTTGACGTGCATCTTATGATTGAAAAACCGGAAAGAATGTTGGAGGATTTTATAGGAGCAGGGGCAAACCTCATAAGTTTTCACGCCGAGTCCACTCCTCATCTGCATAGAGTTGTGCAATTTCTGCATGAAGCCGGAGTGAAGGCGGGTATATCCATAACGCCTTCAACGCCTGCGGATGCGTTGCGTCCGATGCTTCCGTTTTTGGATCTTGTCCTTGTAATGTCAGTTAATCCCGGTTTCGGCGGACAGGAGTTTTTGGAGTTTACAATAGATAAACTGCATAAACTTACGTGTTGGCGGGAATCACTGGGACTTAATTTTCTCATTGAAGTCGATGGGGGAGTAAATATTCAAAATGCAAAAAAAATTACCGATTCAGGTTGCGACGTTTTGGTAATGGGAAGCGCGGTATTTAATAATGATAACCCCGCGCGGTATATAAGGGATGTAAAATCCCTGATTCAGCAAGAACATGAATGGGGGCAGTAAGTATATGTCTTTACCTGATGAAAGAGTAGATATTCTTAGAGAGCTGGGACAGGAAGTTCAGATAAGGAGGGAAGAGCTTGGATTAACTTATGATGACATTTATGAAAGGACAAGAATTCAGCCGTCTTATCTTTATGCCATAGAAAACGCAACTTATGAAGTTCTTCCTGATGCTGTTTATACTTTAGGGTTCATTCGTACATATCTTGGAATAATTGAGTTTGATGAAATATACCCGGAATTTAGGCAATGGCTATTGGTTAATACGCGTACTTCAGGAAGGGACAAGGGAGGAATGCTTCCCTATGCTTCTCACCCACCGGGGTTCAAGCTGGCGTCCCGCTTTTGGATATTTGTGGTCTTGATGCTCATAATTTTCGGAGCGATGACTTACGTTACTTATTCGTGGAGTAAAAATGGAATTCCTAATATTCCGTCCAGAAACGAGCAAAGAGCTGAAAAAAACGATCTGTTTATAGTAAGCGATGATGCCAGCGGCGACTTGGAAGTCGATAGCGGAGACTTGAGTATTGACATTCCAATTCAGATTCCGGAGCCTGTGCCGGAGCCGGAGCCGGTAAAACCGTCGTTACAGATTAAAGCTACAGATGACTGCTGGCTGTCGGTGCGCGTCGGGAACGAAAAGATAACGGACAGAACCCTTAGAAAAGGCGAAACGTACAGGATGGAATTAACCGCCATGACGAGGGTAAGTTATGGCCGTCCTTGGGCGGTGACCGTTATCCATAACGATAAAGATATAGGTTCGCCGTACAAAAGCGGCGCCAAAAGGCCGCAGGTCAATTTGTACTATCCTGATGGCAGGAGCAGCAAAGTTGAGTCAAATTAACCTAAACACTAAACAAATAAGAACTATATGAAAGTATTCTTTCAGAGTTACGGTTGCGCCAAGAATTCTGTTGACAGCGAAAAATTAGTAGGGTTACTGAATGCAGCCGGACACGAAGTTGTTTTTGAATTGAATGAGGATTTATCAAATCAAGCTGAAGCCGCGGTAATTAATACTTGCGGCTTTATTGAAGCTGCTGTTAAGGAAAATGTAAATGCGATACTTTCGCTTGAAGCGCTAAAAACGAAAGGCGTTATAAAAAAAATCATAGTAGCAGGATGCCTTTTCAATAGATACGGGGAAGCATTGCGCAAAGAAATTCCGTTGGTCGACCTTTGGGTTAAATCTGAGGATTGGGATGCGGTAACGCGTTTTTTAAACGGAAATGATAAAGCAAAAATATCAAATGAACACTGGGTTCGTGGATTACTAAAGGATAACTTGCCAGCCTCGCGGTATTTGAAAATAAGCGAAGGGTGCGATTCATTCTGCTCATACTGCACAATTCCCTCAATTCGCGGCCGCGCAAGGAGCATTCCAATTGGACAGATTGCGGAGGAAGCCGTGAAGCTATGTGAGGGCGGGGCTAAAGAATTATGCCTCGTTGGCCAGGATACGACCCTTTACGGGCAAGACATTTACGGAGAGCCTAAACTGGAGGAATTGCTTGCGGAACTTGAAAAGAGCACTCCTGAAGGTATATGGATAAGGCTGCTTTACCTGCATCCAAACAGGGTAACGCGCAGATTCATAGATAAAGTGACTGAGAGTTCAAAAATTTTGTCGTACCTTGATATCCCCGTTCAACATGTCTCGGGGCAAATACTGCAAAGTATGAACCGAATCGGCGACGAATCGCATATCAGGGATATTTTCCGTTACGCAAGGGAAAACAATAAGTTATTTGCATTAAGGACGACATTAATGGTGGGATTTCCGGGTGAAACCGACCTGCACTGGAGGCGCCTTTTGGATTTTCTGGAGGAGGCGCAAATAGACAGGGTTGGAGTTTTTGAATACTCCCCTGAGGAGGGAACAAAGGCAGCGTCATTTCCCGGACAGATTGATAGAAAAACAAAAAAAAGCCGCGCGTCCCGTCTAATGAAGCTTCAATCTCAGATATCGACTGTAAGGCAGAGGCTTTTTATTGGAAAGACGCTTAAAATCCTCGTTGAGTCGATAGATGCAAGAGATAAAATTGCTTGGGGACGTTCATATCGGGATGCGCCCGAAGTTGACGGGTTTGTAGGGACTCATTTTAAGCGTCAAAAAGAATCGGAAGGAAAATCAAAAAGCGTTATTAAGGCCGGAGAGTTCATATATTCAAAAATTTCAGATTCAACTGAACATGACATGTTTGGAGAGATTGTAAGTAAATGAGAAAATTAAAAAAGTTTGACACAGATGAATTCGTAGCGACATTTTGCGGGATAGGGCATTACACTAAAATGCCGGGGACAATAGCAAGCGCGGTGGCGTTTTTAATAGCTGTGGCGTTTCCTCCCATACACTGGGCTGAGATATTAACGGTAATAGTTATCGGAACTTGGTTTTCGGATAGGTACAGCAGAAAGAAAGGAGTAAAAGACCCTCCGGAAGTTGTAATAGACGAAGTTGCGGGGATGTGGATATCGATGTATTCTCTGCCTTTAGGTTATGGGCTTCCGGCTCTCGTGCTGTTCCGCTTAGTCGACATATTGAAGCCGTTTCCCGTATACCTCGCGGAAAAGCTGCCGGGTGGAATTGGAATAATGGCGGATGATATCGTTGGCGGATCAATGGTGTGGCTTTTGCTTTATGCAATAAAAACATATTTTATTACGTAAAAAAGAGGGATAAGCCAATATGAAAAATGTCCTACTGCTCGCAATTGGGGATGAACTGCTAAGCGGAATCAGGCGCGACGCGAATTGCGCGGGCGCCGCCTGGTTGTTCCATAACGCGGATTGGAAAGTCGAAGAGATAGAAATAATTCCAGACGAGCAAAATATAATAGTGGAAAAGTTAAATAGTTGGATTGGAAAAGTAGATTTGATAATAACTTCAGGAGGGCTTGGGCCCACGCATGACGACAGGACAAGATACGCTATAGCGGAACTTTTACAATGCGGTCTTGAAGTTGACAACGCTGCATACGACATAATTTCAGCGCGTTACACGGACCCCATAAAACACTGGATAGAATATTCGCGCCCGATGCAGGGGCTCATGCCGGTAGCGGCGAGATCGGTGCATAATCCAACGGGTTCAGCGCTTGGAATGTTCTTCGAGAGAGACGGCACGAAAGTATATTGTTTCCCGGGGGTGCCGACAGAATATAAGTCAATGGTACAACAGGAGTTTGGAAATATGCTTGCGCCATCCGGCGGCTGGACTTCAATTGCAATTGTCGGAATAGCAGAGAGCGCGCTCAAAGAGCACTTCGGCCAGATAATAGATAATAAAGACCTGCATATTTCCATACTTCCGTCATTTGGCATAGTGGAGTTCGTAATACGAGGAGAACCGGAAGCTGTTAAGCAAGCTGAAGAACGCGCAAGAAATATTTTACCCGGCGATTGCCTACCGCATGGAATTTTGAATTTGCCGGAGGCCATATTATACGAAGCGGAAAGGGCAAACAAAAAGATAGCGTTTGCCGAGTCCTGCACCGGCGGGCTTATTGGGGCGGCTATGACCGAAATTCCAGGAGCATCCAAAGTATTCCTGGGAAGTTGTGTAACTTATGACAATCATTCGAAACAAGCGTTGCTTGGAGTGAATGAGGATATTTTGAAGGACAACGGAGCGGTTAGTCCCGAATGCGCGGCAGCTATGGCAGAAGGAGCGTGTGGCATCTATCGCGCGGATTATGCAGTATCTGTTACAGGAATAGCGGGGCCTGACGGCGGCACAGAGAGTAAGCCCGTCGGGCTCGTATGGTTTGGGGTTTCTGGCGGGAGGGAAACGAGGACTTTCCCAAGAACGCTCAACGGAAATCGTATAATGATACGTGAACGCGCGAAGACTATTGCGCTCGAAACAATGTGGCGGGAGCTTAAGGAGGCTTATTGAGGTTGAAGAAAAAAGCACAGACAACAAAAGAAGAAGTACTGGAGCTTGCAATAAAGGATATTCGCGGCAAATTCGGCGAAGGTTCCATCATGCGTCTCGGGGAAAAGGCAAAAGCGCAGGTTGACGTTATTCCTTCGGGCATACTTCCGCTTGATGTGGCTCTTGGAATAGGAGGGCTTCCAAGAGGAAGGATAGTCGAGATATTCGGCCCTGAGGGAAGCGGAAAAACTACCGTGTCACTCTATGCGATAGCAGAAGCGCAGAGAGCAGGGGGAATAGCGGCTTTCATAGACGCCGAGCACGCGCTTGACCCGCGGCTTGCGGCTAATCTCGGAGTGAATATCGATCAATTATATCTTTCGCAGCCGGACAGCGGAGAGCAGGCGCTGTTTATTTTGGACACACTGGTTCGCAGCAGCGCAGTGGATATAGTCGTAATAGACTCTGTAGCCGCGCTAACCCCTCAAGCCGAAATAGACGGCAAAATAGCGATAGGGGAAAGCCAGATGGGACTGCAGGCAAGGTTGATGTCATATGCGCTTCGCAGGCTCACATCGGTTATATCGAAAAGTAATTGCGTTGTGATATTCATAAATCAGCTGCGCGCAAAAATTTCATCAGGTTACGGGCAAGGCCCGACGGAGACAACGACCGGCGGGCGCGCGCTTAAGTTCTACTCTTCAGTGCGCATAGAGGTAAAGCGCGGGAAGACAATAGCTAAAGGGGATATGAATATCGGGCACGAGCTGTTCATGAAAGTAGTAAAGAACAAACAGGCGCCGCCTTTCCGAAGCGGACACACGACGCTGATATACGGCAAAGGCGTCCCAAAAGGAATTGCGGTTCTTGATATGGCCCTTGACTTTGAGATTATAAAGCGAAAGGGTTCATGGATATCGTATAAAGGGGAGAACCTCGGTCAGGGAAAAGAATCGGTGGCTCAGTATCTCGAATCTCATCCCGAGCTTATGGATGAATTGACAAAAGAAGTCCTTGCGGCAGTCAGCGAAGGGATGAACATCATTTCAGTTGCGGCGCCTTCTGAACTGGAAGATGACTTGACTTCGGAAGAACACGCTGCAGGAGAAATTGAGTTGGATGAAGCTGTGCTGGAGTTGGATGAGGATTAAATAATTATCATGGCGTCCGTTCTTGAAACGATAATGCTAATATGCTTCGGCTTTGCGTGGCCGTTTTCAATAATGAAGTCATGGCAGAGCAGAACCGCTGAGGGGAAAAGCTTATTATTTCTGATTGTAATATTGGCAGGCTACATAGCGGGAGTCTTGAAAGTGCTCGTGCAGGATGGGATAACGGGTTTTCTGCTCATACCATACTCAATAAATTTAATTATGGTCTGGATAGATACGATGTTATATTTTCGGAATAAAAGGCTTGATAAAGAACGAGCTTAAAACAATAGCGGCAATTGACTTTGAGACGGCAAACTACGGCATGGAAAGCGCCTGTGCGCTTTCCATGGTTCGTATTCGCGATAATATAGACGCCGAAAGGACTTTTTTAATAAGACCTCCAAACAGGAATTTCCGGTTCACTTATATCCACGGGATAAGCTGGGAAGACGTGCAGGATTCTCCTACATTCGCCGAAATATTCGATGAGATCTCCGGGTTCATCAAAGACGCCGATTATCTTTTAGCTCACAACGCGCCCTTTGACAGAGGCGTGCTGAAATCCTGCTGCGAATACTGGGGCCTCAAATACCCCGAAATCCCTTTTTTATGTACGCTGAAAGGCTGCCGCAGAGGGCTTTCGCTGCGCAGAAACTCTTTAGATTACGTTTGTTCTCACCTGAATATCCCGTTGAAACATCACGACTCAAGATCGGACGCTATGGCCGCAGCAAAAATATTCATATACTTGAGGAAAACAGGAATGAGTTACACGGACATGCTCTAAACAAAGAGACAATAATAGTTTTCATTAAATAAGCGCTCCATGCGACCAACTTATTTCGGGGTTATTTTTTATGAGGCAACAGGGCGCGTTGACATTTTGATATTCAATTGGTAAGATGGGGCAGAAGAAAGGGGTTTCCGCCCCGAGTAAAACAATTTACTCCGTCCGGCTAACGTCGTCTATCCCATAAAAGAAGGATTAGACGCACAAGCCAGTAAAGAGCAGAGGCAAGAATTGGTACTTTGGAGAGTAAATTCTTGCCTCTGAATTTTGGACGGAGTTTTCGACTATTCTTTCCCATCTATTCACCCCATTCTCAGGGCAAGCTCCCCGTTCTTGATGATCCCTGTTTCATCCGGAGCCCCTTATATATTCATTATACAACGGTGCATGAAAATATGAAACATACGTTAAGCACAGTATTAACGAAGCTGATATAGTTAAACAATGGAGTCCCATATGTTATAATGACCTCATGTAAAGCGGGTTAATCCATTGATGCGAAAGAAGCAAAAACATGAGCAATCCTTTTTTTGATAAGCCTATACTTAATTCGCCCTATACCGAGCCAGCTCGCCATTGGATGCTGGACGAGACAGGCCAGCCGACCCGGAAGATAAACGAATACAGGCGTCCGGCCAGTTTTATCTCGCCTATTCCCAATCCGAAAAGTGTACAGAATTGAGAGCGAATTTAAAGCCACAGTGGAAGCAGAATTTGATATGATGATTGAGCTGGCGTCAGGAGGTACGGATGAATATTCAAAATGACAAAACCGAGATACTTCGCCGCTTATTAGCAACTAAAGTGGAAAATGAGGTCGTTGAGTTTAAAGAGGCAGAGAATAATTATCATTTCGAAAAGATCGGGCAGTATTTTTCCGCGTTATCAAATGAAGCCAACCTAAAAGGTAATGCAACCTCGTGGCTAGTGTTTGGAGTCAACAATAAACGTAAAGTTACCGGATCGAACTATCGTTTAAATCCTGAATCTTTACACAGCCTAAAACATGAAATCGCTGGACATACAACAAACAACATTTCATTTGCTGAAATTCACGAAGTCCAAATGGACGGTAAAAGAGTATTGCTTTTTGAAATTCCTCCTGCGCCCAAAGCAACACCAATAGCCTTCAAGGGTCATTGGTATGCAAGAGATGGAGAATCTTTGGTTTCACTTAATTTGCAAAAACTTGAAAGTATTCGCACTCAAATTAATTACAGGGACTGGAGTGCTGAAATTGTTATGGACGCTGATCTTGAGGATATAGATCCCGATGCCATGATTGTGGCGCGTGAGAATTTCAAAAAGAAAAACCCCCGTCTCGTGGATGATGTGGACACTTGGGATGAAGTTGCTTTTCTTCGTAACGCAAAGCTTTCAATTCGCGGAAAATTGACCAGAACTGCATTACTTTTACTTGGCAGAAATCAATCTGAACATCTGCTGTGCGCTGACCCTAAAATTCGCTGGGTACTTAAAGATTTTGAAGGTAAGACCAAAGGATATGAAATTTTCGGCCTTCCATGGCTTCTGGCGGTGGATAAAGTATTCGCGCGAATCCGTAATATAAGATACAGCTATATGCACTCAGGCACACTTTTCCCGCAAGAAGTGGATATGTATGATCCTTTTTCCATTCGAGAAGCACTAAATAATTGCATCGCCCATCAGGACTATACATTGAACGGGCGAATTAATGTTATTGAGCATGATGATAGCTTGCAATTCACTAATTTAGGCGATTTTTTACCTGGAGATGTACAATTATTTCTGCTCAAAGGTATTCCTCCAGAGAGGTATCGAAATCCTTTTTTGATAGAAGCCATGCGTAATTTGAATCTTGTTGACACCATAGGCGGCGGCATATCGAAAATGTTCCAAGCCCAAAGAGAACGCCTTTTCCCCATGCCTGAGTATGATCTTTCCAATAACAGGGTCAGCGTTACTTTGATAGGAAAAGTGCTGGATTTGAATTATGCGCAGATGCTTGTGGCTAATGATGATTTAGATCTGCGTGAAATCATGGCGCTGGATAAGATCCAAAAGCATAAACCGTTGACTGTTGATGAAGAAAAACTTCTAAAAACAAAAAAACTCATAGAAGGTCGAAAACCACACTATTACATAGCAAAAGACATCGCTCAAAAGACAGGGCAAAAAGCGGAATATACCAGAAACGATCCATTTAAGAATCAGGAATATTTTGATTGGATACGTAAATTATTAAAAGATCATAAATCAGCTTCCCGTAAGGATATTGACAGTCTTTTGTGGGACAAACTGCCTGATTGGATGACCGAAAGGCAAAGAAAGAACAAGATAAGCAATCTTATCAACGAAATGCGTGGAGCAGATATTATCTGCAACATCGGTACGCGTGGTAAGCCATGTTGGGTTTTGCAGCATAAAACATTAAAGAATTAATAACGCAATTATTAAATAATTGCTTAAATAATTATTAAATAATAATTTAAGCAATTATTAAAGGATATATAAAAAGACCATGATATTAAAGGGTTTGCGAAATGACTTGAGAAATGATTTATTAAATAATTATTTAAGCAATTATTAAAGGATATATAAAAAGACCATGATATTAAAGGGTTTGTGAAATGACTTGAGAAATGATTTATTAAAGAATTACTTTGGCGCTTTTCGGAGGGTAAAATGTACACTAAAACCGTTGGTCAAAACCTATTGGTAATCGTCTGGCGTAAGCCATAATTAGAGGAAACAACTATGTACTCTCGAAAATCAGACACGGATAAAACTGTCGAGACTATCACGCACGATGAGGCTAAGCGGCTCAATATACCTACTGCCGAGCTCTCAACCGTGGCGCGCAAGCAGGACTTGAAGCCGGTGCAGATAAGCTACCGGCGCCGCGATCCCGACCTTGATCCGCAGCTAGTCTGGCGCGGTAAATATGCGCCTGATGGCATGGATGAAGGTTCGCTGTTCGTCAATGCCGCGCCTCTTTATATTCAGGAAAAAGTGCATCCGAAAGTTCTCATTGACGACCTGAAGCGGGAAAGCGAGTTGCGCGCGAGCATGAACTCGCCCGCGCCGCAGCAGGTTAGCCTTTTTGCCGACTTCAACGGTATACCCGAAGGCGTGGACAAGACCGAGTTTTATCAGCACGAGCAAAACTGGAGCAATCGCCTTATCTTGGGGGATTCGCTGCAAGTCATGGCGAGGCTCGCAGAGCGCGAAGGGCTGCGCGGCAAGGTTCAGGCTATTTATTTTGACCCGCCTTACGGCATAAAGTTCAACTCCAATTTCCAGTGGTCGACGACCACAAGGGACGTTAAGGACGGCAAGGCCGACCATATCACGCGCGAGCCGGAACAGGTCAAAGCCTTTCGGGACACTTGGAGGGACGGCATCCACAGCTATCTGAGCTATATCAGGGACAGAATGATAGTGGCGCGCGACCTGCTGACCGAAAGCGGCAGCATCTTTGTGCAGATAGGCGATGAAAACGTTCATCGTGTACGCGCAGTTATGGATGAGGTGTTTGGGGATGAGAATTTTGTTGCTGAAATCTCTTTCGTAACAACTGGAGGAGTAAAACAGAATTTTCTTGCATCTAGGACAGGTACGCTCTTATGGTATGGAAAAGATAAGCAGTTGACCAAATTTCATCGTCTATACTCACATAAATCATTTGAAGATGGTTCGGCGAAGACATATACATGGATTGAAACAATAAATGGGGTTCGTAGAGGTCTGTCATCGGAAGAAAAATCTAAATTAGTATATCCAGATGATGCTCGCCTATATAGGCCTGGTAATATTACAACACAAGGAAATCCAATTTTCGATTTCGAGTACCAAAACAAAACTTATAATCGACCGTGGAAGACAACACAAATTGGTATGTCAAGAATGGGAAAATCAAATAGGCTTCATGTTGCCTCTAATAGTTTATCACAAATTAACTATATTGATGATTTTCAAGTAACTGAGATTAATTCTTTGTGGACAGATACTTTCTTAGGAAGTTTTGCAGAAGATAAAAAGTATATCGTACAAACATCACAAAAAACAATTGAACGCTGCCTCCTGATGACCACCGATCCCGGCGATCTTGTTCTCGACCCAACCTGCGGCAGCGGAACCACTGCCTATGTTGCCGAGCAATGGGGACGCCGCTGGATAACCATAGACACCTCCCGCGTGGCGTTGACCTTGGCGCGTTCGCGGCTGATGGGCGCGCGTTATCCGTATTACCTTCTGGCGGATTCCCCGGAAGGCCAAAAGAAAGAGGCGGAAGCGACCAAAACCGAGCCTTCATCCAGGCCAACCTACGGAAAAATAAGCCACGGTTTTGTGTATGAGCGCGTCCCGCACATAACGCTCAAGTCCATCGCCAATAACACGGAAATTGACGTAATTTGGGAGAAATGGCAGGGAAAACTCGAACCACTGCGCCAACAATTGAACGCCGCGCTTGAAACCGCTTGGGAAGAATGGGAAATCCCGCGCGAAGAAAACGGCAAATGGTCGGACGCCGCAAAAAAGCTACATGCATCATGGTGGAAGGCTCGTATCGAACGTCAGAAGGAGATAGACGCCTCAATCGCCGCCAAGGCGGATACCGAGTACCTGTACGACAAACCCTACGTGGACAACAAGAAAGTTCGGGTCGCAGGCCCGTTTACGGTCGAGAGCCTGTCCCCGCACCGCATGTTGGTTGTGGACGAGAACGACGACATTATTGACCCGTTGGAACGCGCGGTCAAGGAAGGCGGCATGGATTTCACATCCATTATTCTTGAGGAATTAAGGACTGCGGGAGTGCAGCAGGCCAACAAGCAGGACAAGATAACCTTCATAACCCTCAAGCCCTGGCCGGGGAGTTACATCAATGGCGAGGGAGTGTACGCCGAAGGGGAAAATGAGCGCCGCGCGGCAATTTTCATCGGCCCCGAATTCGCCAGCGTAACGCGGAATGATTTAGTTGCCGCAGCGAGAGAAGCCGCAGATGCTGATTTCGATGTGTTAATAACTTGTGCATTCAGCTATGACGCGGCTTCTGCGGATTTTCCGAAACTTGGTCGCATTCGCATCCTTAAAGCCCGAATGAACGCCGACCTGCACATGTCAGCCGATCTCAAGAACACGGGCAAGGGAAATCTCTTCATCATCTTCGGAGAGCCGGACATTTCAATTGAAGAAGTTGGCGTGAACCAGATTCAGGTGAGCATCAAGGGCGTGGATGTCTTCGACCCCGCCAAGGGCGAAGTCCGAAGCGACGACCCGGACAATATAGCCTGCTGGTTCATAGATACCGACTACAACGAGGAAAGTTTCTTCGTCCGCCATGCCTACTTCCTGGGGGCTAACGACCCGTACAAAGCGCTGCAAACCAGCCTCAAGTCGGAAATAGATAGGCTATCCTGGGAAAGCCTGCACAGCGCGGTCTCCCGCCCTTTTGACAAACCGAAATCTGGAAGAATTGCAGTCAAAGTAATCAACCACCTTGGCGACGAAGTTATGAAAGTATATATGGTGGGATAGAAGATGCAATTTCGTATAGCTGACACCTTTACCGCCAGCTTGATGAAGCTGAGCTCTGACGAACAAAAATTAGTCAAACAAACCACTTTTGACGCGCAGGTGAACCCCGCAAGCCCCGGCTTGCAATTTCATAAGTTGGACAAAGGGCAGGACAGAAATTTCTGGTCGTTGCGCGCTAGTAAGGATATTCGCATCATAGTTCATAGAACGCCGGACAGTATTCTTTTCTGTTACACCGACCGCCACGACAAAGCTTACGCTTGGGCGGAGCACCGCAAGCTGGAGATTCATCCAAGAACCGGCGCGGCTCAGATTGTTAAGGTGGTTGAAATCGAGAAGATTTTCACTACCAGGACGCGCGCGCCTGCACCTATGGGAACAGGATACGCTCCTTTTGCCCATATCTCTGACGATATATTTCTGCAATATGGCGTCCCTTCGGAGTGGATTGGCTTCATTCGCGCCGTACCGGATCAAGATTCCTTACTGGAAATCGCGGCAAATCTACCGGCTGAAGCGGGGGAAGCTCTGTTGGATCTGGCCTTGGGGAGGATGCCGCCATTGCCGACTGTCGGTCATTTGCCTGAAAACAGGGACGAAGTATCCGCTTCTGCGTTTAACCATCCCGATGCTGAACGCCGGTTCCGGCTAATGGGAAGTATAGAGGAACTTAAGAGGGCTTTGGAGTTCCCATGGGAGAAGTGGGTCGTTTTTTTGCACCCGGATCAACGCGCTTTGGCGGAAGGAAAATTCAAAGGCGCGGTAAAGGTCTGTGGATCCGCAGGGACAGGTAAGACGGTCGTCGCTCTTCACAGGACTGTATGCCTCGCCCGTACCAATCCTGACGCGCGTGTACTTCTGACTACCTTAAGTGATCCGCTTGCGAACGTTCTTCAGAATAAAATTAACTGCCTTCTTGCTCATGAGCCGAAATTGGCTGAACGTATCAATGTGTGCTCTTTAGATAGTCTGGCTAAACGGCTTTTCCGAATCCATGCCAATGAAACCGCACATGGCGCAGCGCTTGCGACTAGTGATCAGATTTTGGAAGTGTTGAAGAATGAAATTGCCTCTCTTGACCTGAAAGGGTACAATTCGACTTTTCTTCACGCAGAGTGGCGGGAACTGGTGGACGCGCGACAGCTTAAAACATGGGATGAGTACCGTGCCACGCCGCGTCTTGGAAGAAAAACACGCCTCTCAGAGCTGCGTAGACAAGCCATTTGGACATTGTTTGATAGAGTCAACAATGTTCTGTCTGAAAACAAGCTCTACACGAAATCTTCCTTATTTACCAGCCTTACCTCCATGATTAGCAGCCTAAAACACCCGCTCTATGACTTCGTAGTTGTCGATGAAGCCCAAGACTTAAGTTATGCCCAAATGCGCTTTATTAAAGCATTGGGAGCGCATCGGCAGGATTCTTTGTTCTTCTGCGGCGATCTTGGGCAGCGTATTTTCCAATTGCCATTCTCATGGAAGGCTCTTGGGGTAGATATTCGCGGGCGTTCAAATACATTGCGGGTAAATTACCGCACCTCGCACCAGATACGTAGCCAGGCGGATAAACTGCTTGAAGCGGAGTTTACAGATGCTGACGGCAACATGGAAACGCGGGACAACCCGATTTCTGTTTTCAACGGGCCGCTTCCAGAGATAAAGAGCTTCGGTTCTCTTGAGGAGGAAAGCGAAGCTGTTTCCGCTTGGTTGACAGCGCTGAATGAACATAGTTTATCTGCGCGCGAAATTGCGGTTTTTGTCCGTTCCGAAGCGGAAATTCCCCGCGCCGTTAGTGCATTGGAGAGCGCGCGGCTTCCATATGTGATTCTGGATAACGAAATGGATATTCCGAAAGATAAAGCTACCGTCGCCGTCATGCATTTGGCAAAAGGACTTGAATTCTGTGCAGTTGCCGTTATGGCTTGCGATTCAGAAGTAATTCCGTCTCAACAAAGAATCGAAGATTTGGGCGAGGAATCCGATCTGGAAGACGTGTACAACACTGAGCGGCAACTCCTTTACGTGTCATGCACCAGAGCGCGTGATTTTCTATTTCTTAGCGGAGTGGCGCCAACATCGGAATTTCTTGATGACCTTTGATTGTATTATTTTATATTTATGTTATTATGTTGATAATATTTATATATTATTCCTACGATATAATAACATACATATGAGGATGTCATTATGAATATACAAGGATATAAAAAGCATATACAAACTCAAATTCAAGGCTGGGCAACAGGCGAACCAATAACGACAGATACTGTAGCGGCGTCTCTATCTGACGCTTTCGGGATTGATATGGAGAACGCGAGAAAAATAACCAATGTGAACATGAAGCGTCTTTTGGTCGAAGGAGAATTGGATCGCATACAAAAAGGAGTTTATACCAAGGTAAAAGTAACGCTCTTTGGCAGGTTTACTCCAAGCGCAGACGAGATTATAACCGGGCTTCTATTGCGCGAAGGCGATAATACCATTGGATATATCGCGGGTCCCACCCTTTTAAACGCGATTGGTTTATGTAGTTGGATGCCAAAAGAGCGGCATATAACCTCAAACGGATTTCGCCGCCGGATACCAAAGAGCGCGTCAATCCGCGTGTATAAGCCCGTTATTGCCGTGACAAATGAAAACGCTAAGTATTTACAAGCGATTGAAGCGTTTAATATAATGGAGCGATATCCAGTTGACGCAGATAACCCTGATGAAATTTTACGCGAGATGTTGCGGAAAAACTATATAATCAATGAAAAGTTGATTTGGTACGCCAGAAAGCATTATGGGCAAAAGGCTTTACTTAGAACAATCGATATCGCGCTTGGAGGGATTGAAAAATGAAACTCCATAAAGATCCCGACGGGTTTATAGCCTTGCTTCATATTGTCAGCGAAAATACCGGCATTCGTTTAGATGTATTGGAGAAAGACTATTACATTTCCCTGATTTTGAAAGAGCTTTCTGAATGGCAGAATTCACTGCCCGTTTACTTTAAGGGAGGGACAGCGCTTTATAAAGCTTTAGGAAGCATACGTCGTTTTTCTGAAGACATTGACCTTACGGTTTGTATTGACGATTGCAGCAATTCAGAAGCTAAACGCAGGCTTGAAAAAGCAGCGAACGGCTATCATAGTTTACAGCGTACGTCATCAAAAGGAATGGAAAGTAATCGAAAGGGAAGCATAACCAGCGTGTATGATTACGAGAGCGTTCTTAGTACGTTCGTTCCAGATCCGCTTCAGCGTTTTAGTCATGTCAAAGTTGAGGCGACATCTTTTACTGTAAGCGAATCATTCGCGCCTCTTATAGTGGCGCCTCTTGTTTTTGAAAAGGCGGACGGAAACCAAAAAGCCATATTAGAAAATCAATATGACGTCTCATACTTTTCTGTAAACACTATCCTGCTGGAACGCATTTTTGTTGACAAGGTTTTTGCTTCAGAGTTTTATTATCAACGCAGGGAGTATTTTGATGTTTCAAAGCATATTTACGATCTATCGGTTATGTCAAATATTGACGTAATTCAACAGCTGCTTTCAAATTCCACTGAACTGACCAAAATGATGGCCTTTAAGAGGCGAGAAGAAAGTAACAGGATCGGTAGCGATCTTTCAGAAAAACCTATCTCAAATTTTATGATATTTGAAGGTATGAACGAAAACGTGGAACTGAAAGAAAAATTCATTTCTATGCAGGATATCTATATTTTCAATGACAGCGATAAAATCGATTTTCATAATGTCATAGCGTCATTATCATCAATGAGAGACCGTTTACTCAGTGAATGTCTGTAGAGAGCGGCAACTCCTTTACGTGTCATGCACCAGAGCGCGTGATTTTCTATTTATTAGCGGAGTGGCGCCAACATCGGAATTTCTTGATGACCTATGGCGTGTTCCATGAATAATTTTACCAAATGAGAATGCACAATGTTTCTATTCAAGACCGCGTATATTTTTCTTTCCGGCGTCTTGGTTTTCAGTTTAAGAGGCAACAGCGACTTCTGTTTTATTATTTGACGGACGGCGAGCTCTGAAACTATTGAGATTCCAAGGCCGTTTATAACGGCGTTGATGATGCTGTAAGTACTGTCCATATTCGCGCAGGTTTTTATCTTGTCGAGAATAATCCCATTTTCTGTAAAATATTTCTCGTATTGTATTCGCGTGCCGGATCCAAACTCCCTTGATATAAAGTTATTCGAATAAAGCAGCTCTTCCAGCGCGTATGTTTTATTTTTCAAGTAACGCCCGTTATTTGGGGCGATAAACACCAGTTTCTCTATAGCGAACTCGCGAAAATCACATTTCTTCTCTCCAAGCATGCTTCCGGCAAACCCTATATCCGCCTTATGCGCCGCGATTCCCTGTACGACCTCCGAAGTGTCCGCCTGACTCATGGTGAAAGAAATGTTCGGATATAAACTGTGAAACTCCGCAAGTATTTGCGGCAATATGTAGAGAGCCGGAACTGATGACGCCAGTATTCGAATATCGCCGCTTACATCCTCCGAAAGATTTTTCAGCGTTTCGACGGATTCGCGCTTCAGCGATATCATCTCCTTTGCTTTTTCAAGGAAGCGCTCGCCCGCCAGAGTTGTCGACAACACTTTAGTCGAACGGTTTATTAGAATTGTATCAAGCTCTTTTTCAAGCGAGGTTATGTAAGTGCTGACTGACGGCTGAGAGATGTGCAACTCCTCTGCCGCCTTGGAAAAACTCGCTAATTCCACGACTTTTATGAATGCCTCAATTTGTCTGAAATCCATGTTTTGCGCTATTTTCTCAATATCTCTTTTAACGCCTGCGCTATGTATTCAATTTCATCCAGAGTATTGAAATGTCCGAAAGAGAATCTCACCGTTCCATGCGGATAGGTGTTGAGCGTCTTATGGGCGAGAGGCGCGCAATGCAGTCCGCATCTCGTCATAATACCGTAATCGCTGTCGAGGGCAGCGGCTATAGCAGCGTTATCATTTCCTTCGAAGTCAATGGAAACCACCGCAGTTCTGTCGGCAACATCCTCTTTGCCTATCAGCCGCGCACCCTCAATGCCGCAAACCTTTGAAATGAACTCGGAGGTTAGCAGCGTTTCGTGCTCGCAAATAGATTTGATTCCAGTCGAATTAATATATTCGAGAGCTGCTTTAAGCCCAAGGATTGCGGGGATGTTCATCGTTCCCGATTCGAATTTATCCGGCAGGAAATCGGGCTGCTCGATTTCATGGGAGCGGCTTCCTGTGCCTCCCGTTATCAACGGCTCAATTTCATCGGCAAACTCTTTTTTTATGATGAATCCGCCAATGCCTTGCGGCCCTAATAGTCCCTTGTGTCCGGTAAATGCCAGAGCGTCCATTTTTCGCGCGTCTATGTCCAGCACTCCCGCAGTTTGCGCGGCGTCAACAAAGAATCTTAAATTGTTACGTTTGCAGATTTCTGACGCGGCGTCAATCGGCGTTACTGTGCCGCATACGTTTGAAGCGTGCAACATGACGACGGCTTTTGTCTCTTTTTTAATATACGGAATGATGTCAACCGCGTTTAGTATTCCCTTTTCGTCGCAGGGAACAATATCGTAAGCAACGCCCATTTTTGAGAGCGCGTGCAACGGCCTCATCACAGCGTTATGCTCCATGGAAGTAGTTATCACGTGGTCGCCCCTCTTTAGAAATCCTAAAAGCAGCGTGTTTAAAGAATATGTTATGCTCGGAGTGAAAATCACTTCCTGCGGGCTCCGCGCGCAAAACATGTCCGCGAGCATTTGCCTTGTGTCCAATATCTCCATTGCAATGTTATAAGAATCCGCGTATCCTCCGCGATTTACATTGCAGCCCGTGTTGTCTAAAAAATCTTTGATAGCGTCCGATACTCCCGGAGCTTTTGGGTAGGAAGTTGCGCTGTTGTCAGCATATACTTTTCTCATGCGCGCTCCTTTATAAAATATTTTGATAAGATGTATTATATCTATTAATAAATAGTATTTCAATAATAAATTTTAAATTGTTATACTCTAGCAAACGGGGTGTTTTGATGAGTAATAGATTTGTGATGCCATTAATTGGCGGGCTCGCGGCAGTTATATCAATAGCGTTGGTGACGCTTGGTAATCCGGTCAATATGGGATTTTGCATTGCCTGTTTTCTTCGGGATACCGCGGGTGCGCTAGGGTTTCACAGCGCGGCTGCGGTGCAGTACGCGCGCCCGGAGATTATCGGCGTAATACTTGGCGCGTTCTTCATTTCGATAGTGAACAAGGAATTCGCGCCTAAAGGTGGATCCGCGCCTGTGACCCGGTTCTTCCTGGGATTTTCTGTGATGATAGGCGCGTTAATATTCCTGGGTTGCCCGCTCAGAATGGCGCTTCGGATTGCGGGGGGAGACCTGAACGCGATAGTCGGGTTGTTTGGGTTCGCCGTGGGAATTCTTGTAGGAGTCTTCTTTCTCAACAAAGGGTATACTCTCAGGCGAACATACGATGTCTCCAAAACCGACGGGTTGCTATTGCCGCTCATAACCTTGACGCTGCTTTGTCTTCTTGTCGTTTACCCGTCCGTATTAGTTTTTTCATCGGAAGGGCCGGGCAGTTTGCGCGCTCCGGTTTGGGCGGCGCTCGGCGCCGGGGTAGTGATGGGGATAGTGGGATTCATTTCAAGGCTGTGCTTTGTCGCGGGAATAAGGGATTCCGCGCTCTTCAGGGACTACTCAATGTTAAGCGCGTTCATCTCGCTTGTAATTGTGGGAGTAATCGGAAATCTGATTTTCGGCAAATTTAAATTAGGCTTTGAGGGTCAATCTGTAGCCCATACCGACGGGCTCTGGAACTTCCTTGGCATGATGTTGGCAGGGCTGGGCTCAGTTTTGCTCGGAGGCTGCCCGTTCAGACAGTTGATCCTTGCGGGCGGCGGTAATTCGGATTCCGTCGTCGCTGTGCTTGGAATGTTTGTAGGCGCGGCGTTCGCGCACAATTTCAAGATGGCCTCGTCCGTAGCGGGTGTTGCCGAAAACGGGAAAATCGGCTTTGTCGTTGTTACTGTCATCGTGATTTGCATTGCTGTATATAACACCCTTGGGAAAAAGAAAGAGATGTGAAAACATATGAAAACGCTTGACGCTTGCGGTGTTTCCTGCCCGGAGCCTCTGCTTATGCTCAAAAACGCGTTTCAGACGGAGAGTGAAATTACAATCCTTGTGGACAACGTAAGCGCTCTTGAAAACTGTAAACGCTACGCCAGAAGCAGAGGATTTTCCATCAGTTCGACAACCGGAATTGATAAATACGAAATACATATCAGGGCGGCAAAATGAACAAATACGTAGCGACTTTTCACAGCCATTTCGGGGCGTTGTCATACTACAAAGCTTTGAGCGCGCGCGGCATTACCGCGAAACTGTCGCCTGTGCCAAGGAAGGTAAGTTCTTCATGCGGAACATGCGTTTATTATGAACATGATTCAGTTGTCGATATAGAAGACTGCGAACTGGACGACGTCTATATTGAGGTGAATAACGAGCGCGAATATATTTTGAAAAAGTGAAAAAATCACTATTGCCATAACAAAATATTTGTGCTATATTCTTGTGTTGTAGAAGTAGAGGAGTGCCTCTCACCTTGCGGCGCGGTTGCTGTCAGCTTGGTATGATTGAATAAGTGTTAGCATATTCAGCAGGGGCGCCATTTTGTTCCCCTGTTTTATTTTTATGGAGGTGATTAGCTATTTTAGCGAGAAAAGAAGATGACGAACCCAGAGTGAATGAAGAAATAACAGCTTCTGAGGTTTTGGTCATTGATGAGAATGGAGTAAAGCTTGGAGTATTTCCGACTGACGAAGCGATTGAAATTGCGGACTCTCGTTTGCTTGATCTGGTTGAGGTGGCGCCTCTTGCAGAACCTCCTGTATGCAGAGTGCTGGATTATGGAAAGTACCGATATCAGTTGCAAAAAAAGGATAAAGACGCGCGTAAGAAGCAAAAAGTTCAAGCACTGAAAGAAATGAAGATGCGCCCGAAGATTGACGAACACGATTATGATTTCAAAGTTAGAGCAATAAAGAATTTTCTTGAGGATGGACATCGTGTTAAGGTTTCAGTGTTTTTCAGAGGACGTGAAATGTCTTTTCTTGAAAAAGGCGAGGATGTGCTGAACCGTGTTATTGCTGATTGTGAACTTGTAGGAAAGAGCGAAGGACCTGCCAGGATGGAAGGACGATATATGCGCGTTATGCTGACTCCTCAGTCATCAACTTCCGCTAAATCAAATAGGCTAAAAGCTGAGAGGGACGAAACAGATTCATCAAAAACTAAAACTGCAAATGCAAAGAAAACTATATATCCGGATTATGACTCGGATGATGATGAGGAATAACGGATTATTTTTAGTTTTTTTGAACATAAATTAAGGAGGATAAATAATTAATGCCCAAAATGAAATCGCACAGCGGTGCAAAGAAGCGTTTTTTTGCCACTGGAACAGGAAAATTTTCATATCGTAAAAGCGGAAAGGCTCATATCCTTGAGCACAAAAGCCCCAGTCGTCGTTGCCGCCTTCGTAAAACCGGATATGTAACGGATACGCTTAAAGATCAGATGAAAGTTTTACTTCCGTACGCTTGAAAAATTAAATTGAGGTGAGTTTTTAATGGTTCGTGTAAAAGGCGGTAGCGCCAGTAATAAGAAGAGAAAAAAATTATTTTCAATAACGCGGGGGTATTGGGGACAGCGTAAAAATGTTTACCGACGCGCAAGAGAAGCTTTTCTTGCAGCTCTTTCAAGAGCTTTTGTTGATAGAAGAAGGAAAAAAAGGGATTTTCGCGCCCTGTGGATAACTCGCATAAGCGCTGCTGTAAAAGGCGAGGGCATGAATTACAGTAGGTTCATGAATGGGCTTAAGAAAGCAGGAATAACGATAAATCGTAAAATGCTCTCGGAAATTGCTATTCATGACATGTCGGCGTTTCGTGAGTTAATTCTTCAAGCGAGGGCTGCCCTAAAATAGCTTGATATTAGCTAATCATGAAAAATGAGTGTTTACAGTTTTTTTAAATATTGATAATGAATAAGTCGGGAGTTCCTGTTGGCATGTTGACGGGAGCTCTCTGTTTATTTTAGTTGTTTTTTTTATGGACAAAAGTATAATAGATGGAGAAACAGAAAAGCACATGGAATAGTAAGGCATGACCTTGAAAAGCGGTTATATTATAAGATGAATAGCTTATAGCATAGAAGGAGCATGAATATGGATAAATTTGAAGAACTTGAGCGCCTTGCGGATAAAGTAGCGCAGAATTTCAGCGAGATACTTGGTGAGAGAAATAATATACGTAAAGAGCTTGCGCAGAAAAATGAAGAGATTGAGAGAATAAAGCGTGAAATGACAGAAGAAATTGAGGAGCTCAAAATTCAATGCCAGCTTTATGAGGAGGAACGCTCCCGATTTGATTCCAGAATCGAATCTTTACATAACAGGCTAGACTCAATTATTGAATCTAAAGTTTCAGAAATTCTACCAGGCGCCTAATGTCAGCAGAACTTCGCAAGGTCAATCTAAAGATAGGCAAGGGGACTTATACGCTTCAGACAGTATTGGACGATGATGCGGTTAGAAATTTGACGCGCATTATATCCGAAGTAACTGATAAATTAGACGAACAAGTGCCTCAGGAGGACCAACTTGCTGTTATTTGTATGACCCTTGGTTGGAAGCTTGAAAAGATTTCCCGTCGCTTGAAACTCCTTCTTGAGACAATGGAAAAAATAAGATAAGGTAGATGAGACCTGCGGGAGAGATTTTGATATTTGTGAACAACAAACTGAGATGAATCTGTTTTAATCAGTATATCTCTTTAGGAGGAAATGCTTTTGGATGCTAATCAGTTGTTTGATATAGGAGCTGCTCTAATAATTGTCGTGTTAGGCATTGTGGGATTCCTTAAAGGGTTTGTCAGCGCAGTTATGTCAATTGCAGGTCTGTTCTGCGGGTCTTATTATGCTTGGAAATTATCAGGAGAAGGAACTGCTGTATTCCTTAAATTCTTTCCTAATATTGATGCGTCAATAGCGAATATAGTTTCTATGGCCATTATATTTTTGGGTGTTGCTTTGGTGGTTTCAATAATATCCAGGCTTTTATGCTTTTTCATAAATATAGCGCGGCTTTCAACTTTTAATCATATAGCAGGTATGCTTATCGGCTTGGCATCCGGATTTGTTTTTATTATTATAGTTTATGTAGTAATAACTCGTTTCGCGCCAGAATTCGGGCACGATTGGATGAGGCTTTCAATTTTCATGAACCTTGCAGAAATAAGCTGGCCTAACGTATTCGACTTCTTAACATCCTGCGGAATCGATATAGTGAAGCTTATTCCAAAGACATTATAAAGGAGGGTTAATTCAATGAGACGTTTCAGAATAGCGTTATTTTTGACAGTGTTTGTTTCTTTGTTTTTTGTATCCGCATCGTCATACGCCGCATCTCCAAGGACCATAATCAGTGAATCTATTGATGTCCTGCGCGAAATGGAGAAGCAGGATGACGTGAGCAAGATGGCTGAGCTAATTGACAATGGGCATGGTGTTGCTATCGTCCCAAGCATGATAAAGGCAGGGCTATTAATTGGAGGTCAGCATGGTTATGGGCTTATGCTTGCCCGAAAAAATAAACAGTGGTATGGTCCGACTTTTTTTGAGATGACAGGAGGATCTATTGGTCTTCAAATAGGCGCTCAGAAGGTATCTTTGCTTTTCTGCATAAACAATGAAGCTGGAATGAAAGCGTTTACCGACAACAAATCAAAAATCGGAGCGAATATTGGCTTAGCGGCAGGGCCGGTTGGAAGAGAAGCTGGCGCCGCAACGGACGGTAGCCTTCGCGCGTCAATTTACAGTTATTCAATGTCAAAAGGTCTTTTTGCGGGAGTCAACCTTGATGGAACAGCGGTAGGCGCAAACCATAAAATGAACAACGAATACTGGGGAGAAAAGCTTAGCATAGGAGACGCTCTCAATAAGAAAGCCTCAAAATCCGATGTGAAGGAACTGCTGGCTGAATTAAATAAAATCATAAAGAGAAAATAATATTTCATCTTTGACTTGTTGCAAATGAACGAAAATGATAGTGCAATGTCATTAAGTTAAGCAAAAAAAGACAAAAGCGGCTTAATTTACACGTCTACTACAATTAGGATTACGGATAAGGCGCGGTTGGCTGCCGCGCCTTAACTGTTAATTTATTAAAGTTGAGACGTGTTGTCACTCATTTTTGCCATACTTAATGACATTGCACTGCATTTCCCTCGCCTCTGTTTTTTGACGTGATTCAAATCTTGGAGTATTATTCATTGGTTGAAATTCAAAGGAGAAAACGAAAATGTACGATGTCATTGTCATTGGCGGAGGGCACGCGGGCTGCGAGGCGGCTCTTGCCGCGTCAAGAATCGGAGCTCGCACGCTTCAACTGAATTTATACCTCGATAATACCGCGCTTATGCCTTGCAACCCTTCTATAGGAGGCGCGGCAAAGGGTCATCTTGTGCGCGAGGTTAGCGCGCTGGGCGGTGAACAGGCGCGCGCAGCCGACGCTTCAACTTTGCTTGTCCGCTGGCTGAACACGTCAAAAGGAGTTGCGGTAAGGGCTCTTCGCGCGCAATGCGACCCCTATGTTTACGCAAAATATTACACGAAAAAGCTCAGAAACGCAGCGAATTTACACGTTCATCAGGATGAAGCGGCGGCGCTCATCGTCCAAAACGGGCGCGCAGTCGGCGTCAGGACGCGGCTCGACTCAGTGTATTACGCGAAAGCCATAGTATTATGCGGCGGGACATATCTAAAAGGGCGCGTGCACATAGGAGACAAGAGCTGGGAATCGGGACCGATGGGACAAAACTGCTCGCGCGATCTTTCCCGCTCGCTTGAAGCCGCAGGGCTAAGATTATCCCGTTTGCGGACGGACACTACGCCGAGATTAAAACTAGATACGATTGACACTCGCGAGCTTGAGCCGCAGGAGAATTCGGACGGCGAACGCTTCGACGTTTTCAACGAGTTTTGCGACAGCGGGTACGCGAATGAAATTTCAGAGTTCCGAAGTGAGCTGAAGTTCAGCAATTATTCGTGTTGGTACGGTCACACCACGAAAGAGACAGCGGACATTATAAAGAGCGAGCTGCACCGCTCGCCGCTCTCGACCGGGCGGCTTGGCAGCAAAGGCCCCCGTTACTGCCCGTCCATTGAGGACAAAATAATAAGGTTTCCGGAAAAAGAAAGCCATCCGATATTCTTTGAGCCAATTTCAATGCACAGCCGCGAAGTGTACGTGCAGAATTTTTCGACAAGCCTTCCTTACGATGTTCAGGAGAGAATGGTTCGCACTTTGCCGGGCTGCAAAAATGCGGAAATTCTGCGACCGGGTTATGGCATTGAGTACGATGTCATACCGCCCGAACAGCTTAAGTCGACTCTTGAAACTAAAACTATACGAGGATTCTTCTCAGCCGGGCAGGTAAACTGCACTTCCGGCTACGAGGAGGCGGCGGCGCAAGGGCTTCTTGCCGGAGCGAACGCCGCGCTTATGGCGTTGTCAAGGGATGACGAGCAGATAATTCTTTCGCGCAAAGAGGCTTATCTTGGAGTTCTTGTGGACGACCTTGTGACAAAAGGGACGGATGAACCATATAGAATGTTTACAAGCCGTTGTGAACATAGGCTGCTGCTTAGACATGACAATGCGGCTCGACGGCTTGCTGCAAAGGCGCGCAAAGCGGGCCTGCTTGACGAGGAACGTTATTCGTTTCTACAGTCCAAATTTGCGGCTGAGGATAACGAAATTGAACGTCTCAAGACGACCAGAGTAAACCCTTCCGACGCGCTTAATTCATTCCTTGCGTCAAGCGGCGCGCCTGCCGCGCGCGAAGCCGCCTTACTTGCCGATTTGCTCAGGCGTCAGGGAATGACTTACAATGGACTTTGCGAGTTATACCCGCCTGACGCGGGGAAGGAACTTTCGCGCGAATCGGCGCTCTTTGTCGAAGCCGAGATACGCTATTCGGGCTATATCGAAAGACAGGAACGCATGGCCGCGAGGCTTGATAATGTCGATAAGATAATCATCCCTGACGGGCTTTATCTGGAACTTGAAACGATTCCGCTTCTTTCAGAAAGCAGGCAGAAACTCAAGAGATTTCGCCCTGAAACGCTTGGACAGGCGACGAGAATATCGGGAGTCACCCCTGCGGATATACAGCTTCTTGCGGTTGCGATTGACGCAAAGAGAAGGCGGGCGGTAAAATGAGCAGAGCCAATTCGCGTAGAGCCGCGCGTTAATTTAATTTAAATTTGGAGGAAACGATGAGTATAACTAATAAATCTGCACAAGAACTGTTGCAAGTGGTCGATGATTCGTATATAAGGACAGCAAAACTGAAAGCGGCGTATGAAGAGTATCAAAGATTGTTAAAGAAGCAGGATAATTGGAAAAAAGCAGCTTCATTCATGCCGCCGAGCGAGAAGGATCTGAGCCTGTTAAAGCAACATGAGGCGATGTTTGCGTCCTACGAAGCGAACGTAAAGAACAAAGACTATTGGTATGAAGCGTCGTTTGCGTCATTCTTCTACGAATTTGAAGAAAATGTCACTCCTGTCAAAGAAAGCGTTGATCCAATGAAAGCGTTCCTGAAGGAATGCGAATGGAAAGGCGGATACTTCAACAAATCCGACTATTCCGTCGAGGGCAACGTATATTCTAAAGATGGAACCTATTATCTCTCTTTTGACGGTTCTGTGGATGTATGGGCGGATTTTCTGACTGCCGACCTGGGGATACTCACCAATAGTTTTGTTCCATGGCTTCAAAAAGCCTATAATTACTATCTGACGGCAATGCGGCATATCCCGGATTTAAAAGCCGGAAACATTGTTTTAATCGGGCATTCTCTGGGAGGCGCGCTGGCGAGCACTCTTGCGGCTGCAGTGTACCTTAACGCGTTTGATATTAACGGTAAATTTACCCCATCCCGTTTTCAAAAGGCGCCCACTGAGCCTTTGGGGGAAAACATACGTACAGTCACGTATAACGCGCCGCAAATGGGAGGAGTTTTTGACAAACTCCAAATTTCCACCGGAACAGGGTATCTCGCGATAAAGACTACACGGACGCCGGAAGCGAGGCTGAAACAGGTAAACGTGACTTCCGTTGGCATGGAGGATGATTTTGTATTTAACCTGCACGGACGAAAAAAGGGCGAGAACCAAATAGGCAGCGATATGCTTGTTCTGGACAAAGGACAGGGAAAGCTTCAAGTGTACTTTGATACGAGTTCCGGAACGCAAATTGAAGATGAAATCATAAAAGAGTTATTAGAAAAAGAAAACCAGAAGGATAAGTTAAATATTTTTCCCCATCTGAAAAAATTAGTGAACGATAAAGTTTTCTGGCATTTCCTGAGCACTTTGTCGATGGCGCTTTATGAAGAAGACGACGGAAAAGCAGCGAGGAGTTAGGAGTTAGAAGTGTGGAGTTAACTACTAACTCCTCATTCCTAATTACCCTTGAGGTTATTATGGCGATGTCAAATGTAAATAAGTCATCTGATAGAGGTAAGCTTCGCACCGTTGGCGAAGTGCTTGGAGGCGCGCTTCCTTATAAGCTTGCGCTTCATATTAAAATTGCAGAAATAAAGGAACGCTGGGCTGATGTGGTGGACTCTGCGCTTGCAGCCCGTTCATCTCCCGTTATGTTTGAATATGAACCTCCCGGGGATGACGTTTATCTTTTGGTTGAAGCTGCGTCGCCAGCTGCCGCACAGCGCGTAAAAATGATGAGCGGTATAATATCAGGCAAGCTTCTGCAACTTTGGCAAATAGAAATAATAGGGGTTCGGGTAAAAGTGATATAATTAAAGTACGAAGGTCAGGACGACCAAGTGCCGCGAAGGTCAGGATGACCAAGTGCCGTGAAGGTCAGGATGACCGAGTGCCGCAAAGGTCAGGACGACCAAGTGCCGCAAAGGTCAGGACGACCAAGTGCCGCAAAGGTCAGGACGACCAAGTGCCGCAAAGGTCAGGACGACCAAGTGCCGCAAAGGTCAGGACGACCAAGTGCCGCGGAGGTCAGGACGACCGGGAGCGGCCGGAGGTCAGGACGACCAAGAGCCGCGGAGGTCAGGACGACCGGGAGCGGCCGAGTTGCAATTTACAAGTTACAAGAAAAATGATGCAAGAAAATCAGTTAAGGTTTTTCCCCGCTGATATCTTGTAACTTTAGTTTATAGAATAGGTGTGTGGATGATGGGTAGTCAGATAGCGGATACGTCGGATTTTTATGTGGGGTTGAAATTCAAGTGGCAGGATGGTATATGGGAAATCGTTGATTATGACCATCATAAAATGGGGCGCGGAGGCGCAGTGGTGAGGACAAAACTGCGCAACGTCGACAGCGGTTCCATAGTCGAGAATTCTTTTCGGCCGGGTGAAAAATTTGAGCGCGTCATATATGAAGAAAGGCCTGCTCAGTTCAGCTATATGGACGGAAGCGACTATGTCTTTATGGATCACGCGACTTATGACCAAATGACGATAACAAAGGAAACGCTTGGCAATGCAGTTAATTATCTCGTTGACGACCTTGAAGTAATGATAGAGTTCTACGAGGGGCGTATTATGGGAATAGAGCTTCCGAAAAGCGTCATATTAAAAGTTACCGATACGTCTCCAAGCTTTAAAGGCGACACGGTGACCGGAGGCGGAAAGCCTGCAACTCTCTCTACAGGTATTGTGGTGACGGTTCCGGTCTTTGTTGAAACGGGAGAAAAAGTTGTTATTGATACACGATCAGGGTTATATCTGGAAAGAGCGAAATAAAATAAAGCAGGAAGGGAAAGTTTGGCATGAGCGCAAAAGAGAAAATAGCGTGGTTGAAAGGGTTGCTTTCAGGGCTTGAAATTGAGGGCAAGGACGCAAAGGTTTACGGGGCTGTCGCAGAGACTCTGGATGCGTTGGCCGCGCAGATTGAGGAACAGAACGAGCAAATAGAATCTCTTCGTAACCTTTATGATGAGCTCGAAGAGGAATGCACGGCGCTTGGAGAGGATATTCTGGTACTTGAGGACCTTTTTGACGAGTATGCAAAGGATGAGGATGAAGACGAAGATGAGAAGTATGCGGCAAGTTATGTTTCCGTAACATGCCCTTCATGCGAGTCGGTTTTTTATTACGAACAGGAAAATGATAAAGAAGAGGACGGGATGCTTGAATGTCCGGATTGTGGAAATAGGTTTTCAATAGATTTTGCTTTTATTAACGATGATAATCAAGAGGAGATGGATTCTTGATGGAAAAAGGCGAAGGTACGATTCATATTTCTGAAGACGTCATTGTAGAGCTTACTCGCAAGACTGTAGCTACAATACCCGGAATAATACTGGGCGGAACGAGCATAGCTTCTAAACTTGGAATCGGAAAGAAAATTGGAGACGGGTTGAGAATCACTGTTGATGACGGAAAAGTGCCGGCAATATCGATTGATACATATATTTCAGTGCAATATGGGCTGCGTATTCCTGACGTTGCGTGGGACGTTCAGGAAAAGATAAAGGAAAAACTTGAAGCGTTTACAGGATACAGCGTTAAAGCTGTAAATGTGAATGTTCAGGGAATTCACTTCGCTGATAAACTTGAAAAAGCATCTGAAAAGACAGAAGAGGCTGAACAAAGCGTGAGTTCAGGTTCAACCTTCACAGATTAGTAAAATGTATTTTCTTTTTAAAAAAAGCCCGCTTGGCGTCTTGAATATATGGAGTGAGGGAGTATGTCGTTTTGTTGAGGAATATCTGGAACGGCATAACCTGAAATCCATATCATGCCGCTCGTTCTATATTCAAAGCAAAAGGGATAAAGCTTTGATAGTGCTAAATAGAAAAGATGACGAAGCGGAGAAGATAATAAGCGACTTAATGGATGCAATTGGCATAAAAACCGCTTTCATATATGCGTTTGATGGAGAGCCGGATATTAATTTTGTACACAAGATTACCTCATCTATGCGTTCTCCATGGTTTTATTGTTCATTGACCGCGCTTGCTGCGCTCTTTGTTTTTATCGGGCTTTCCGGACTTTTTTGGTTATCGTTTTGGGGGTCGGTTGGTTGGTTCGGCTCAAAGTTCACTATGTTTTTACGTTTATCGCCTTGGAGGTCTTCGATTGGCAAAAATTAATGAAATACAAAATCGGCGCCGCGCTAGGGAAATTGCGCTGCAAATGTGTTATTTGTTTGATGTAAGAAAGATTGAAGATCCTGACAAAGCAATGGAAACTTTTGAAGTTATTCTACTTGAGCAAAAGCTTGAGAACGATGAACTTGAAAAGATACTTGAGAGAGATGAACTTGAAAAAATATTTGAGAGCGATGAATATACGCTTGATTACGCAAGAGAGCTTATAAGCGGAATAGTTAATAACCGATTTGAAATAGACGGGCTTATAAGAATGAACATGACCGGTTGGCGGCCTGAGAGAATGGGAATAATAGACAGGTCTGCGGTTTTCCTTGCGCTTTATGAAGGCGTTGTCGGGCGCCATGTAGATATCCCTGTCGCTATATCGGAAGCGGTGAATCTTGCCAGATTATTTGGCTCGGACGAGTCGGCGCGTTTTGTTAATGGAGTTTTGGGCAGAATTGTCCGCGCTATCGGAGCAGTGAATGCAAAACCTGACGCGTTGTTTGTGGATGATGATTTTAAAACGGAAACGGACGAAGCGGACAGCGGAGAAGAGACTTAAATATGGTCATGCGTAAAATTCGTAACATATCGGCGTTGCCTTTGTTTTTTGACGCTGATAACGAAGCGTCGGGAGCGCAAGCCCCGCAGGATATTCCTGATATTGAAGCAAAGCCTGCAGTAACCCAACATCGAAGCGCGCGTAATCTACCCATGGAAGTTGACCAGCTGACGGAAAGAATTCAAAATATGTTTGCCTCGGACGAACTTTTAAAGTCGGTAATAATAAAGGGAGAGATAAGAGAGGCCAAACTACATACAAGCGGTCATTATTACTTTGCTCTCATGGGCGAAAAAAGCAGAATAACCTGCGCGCTCTTCAAACAGCATTCCGGCTACGTCCCAAGCTGGCCGCGCGACGGCGACAAGGTAATAGCGGAAGGAAAGGTTGACGTATACCAGGCGCGCGGTACATACCAGTTTTATGCGCGGCACCTTATCCCGGTGGGAGAGGGCGCAATGGAACGGGCGCGTCAGGAAGTAAAGCTTAAACTTGAAGCCGAAGGGCTATTTTCTCCCGAACTCAAACGCCCGCTGCCCGAATACCCGGAGCGCGTCGCGGTTGTGACGTCTCAAACCGGGGCGGCGGTGCAGGACGTTCTAAAAGTCGCGTCGACACGTTGGAAAGCTTGTGAAATAGTAGTAATTCCCACGCAGGTTCAGGGCGTAACAGCTCCGGGCGAGATAATAGAAGCTCTTAGAAGAGCGGCGTTCGTCCCGCGCGCTGAGTGCATAATGCTTGTGCGAGGCGGAGGCGGACGTGAGGATTTGCTTCCATTCGACGACGCCGATGTCGCGCGCGCGGTTCGTTCGTGCCCGATACCTGTCATCACAGGCCTTGGACATCAGCAGGATACGACGCTTTGCGATCTTGCCGCCGATTACGCCGCCCCAACCCCTTCAGCCGCCGCAGAACGCCTTTTCCCGGATTCCCGCGCTGTATCGAACGCGCTTGACGCGCTCCTGTTCAGAATGAAAAAAGCATTGACGACCCGTATTGAGCGTGCAAACAATTCAGTTGACAGTTTTGAACGGAAGTTGCAGTTCAAAATAGAATCCAATATCAAAAAAGCCGATTCATACCTCAAAAATGCAAGGCTAAGGCTGATTAACGGCATAGAAGCGCCTCTTTCGGCAGAAAGAGAAGCTATGGCGCGCCGCGCTGCAGCGCTCGACGCGCTATCACCGCTCTCAGTCCTAGCAAGAGGTTTCGTTACCTGCGAATCAAACGGCGCGCGCTTGCTCTCAATACAACAGGTAACAGCAGGCGACGCAGTAGACATAAACTTTACCGACGGCCGCGCAGAAGCCAAAATAACATCGGCAATACCAATCTAAAAAACCCCCATTATAATTCCAATTCAAAAAACAGCGGTTTCAAGGAACCGCCGCGTCTGCATTTAAATATAAAACGCAATTTCAAAAAAACCAAATACACGAAAAAATAAGTAATTTAATTACAAAATAAAGATTAATAATATATTATTATTATTAATTATAATTTATATCCTGAATTCTGTCGATATTTATAGTATACAGTAAATCGCACCTTATTATTACAGCAATTTTAGGAAATCTATAACGTTGACATCCTCTGACATGTATATTATAATTATAGTATACTCGAAAGGAGGAGTAAGTATGTCGCTGAAATATGCATCTGTCCCAATGCCAGATAAAAGAATAACTTATAAGAAAGCTGCAAACGGCGCTGTTTACGTGTATTACACACTCCGTGCATATCGAAATAAAAACGGAAACCCAACGAGTGAAG
>Ga0082212_10000773_pt1 | contig 46618 bp, 40 predicted proteins | sample TergutNt197P3_FD_71548 | JGI IMG/M metagenome (GOLD analysis project Ga0082212, IMG submission 71548) | Neocapritermes taracua P3 segment gut microbial communities from Petit-Saut dam, French Guiana - Nt197 P3 | ecosystem: Host-associated > Arthropoda: Insects > Digestive system > Gut ... | reverse complement strand
TATAAAAAAGGAAAATTATGTAATGATCTTGTTTTCTATAATCGTCACATGCAAAATATTATTTATTCAGATCATTCCGGAATGTATGAAAGTTATCATGCAAGTGTTTATTTAGAAATTTTATACGATTGGATAAAAGCTGATGGATTAGCACCCAATTTAGATTCGCGTGATGAATTAATGAAACTACCTGATGACTCAAATCCAGTAATCTTTTATTTTTCTTATGATTAAAACGATGAAAACGATGAAATCAATAATTTTAGACGTATTTTGCGTTGCATTAATTCTTTTGAATTTGCATTTTTTAAACACAATAACAGACTTGAAACACGCCCAAAAGGAGTTAAACGGTTTTTGTGCGAACTTGCAACAGCAAATTGGTTTTCACCAACTTAACTTTGAACTTAACAGTATTGTTTCCGGCGATTCATCAACCGATTTTTTACTTGGTAGCAGATTTGGAAGAAGTGGATTTCAATTATCGGAACTCGTCAAGGAGAAGCCAATTTTGGTATGCAGGTATTCAGATAAAATGTGCAGTTCTTGCACCCAAGGTATTTTTACGGAACTGATTGCCATGCGTGATTTTTTTGAGGATACAAAGATTTCCTTAGTCATACTCTCTTCCAGCGCTTTCATGGGAGAACTTTCTATCTTCAACAGAAAAAATGATATTGAATTTCCAAACTATTCTATTGATAACAATTACTTTAACTGGATTGAAGATCGAATGACATCTCCTTATTGTTTTATATTGCATCCCGACTTGAAAATATCCAATATCTATATTTTCGACAGGGCATTCCCCGAACTGAATAAACAGTATTTGGAGAGCGTGAAGAGATTATTAAATCATTGAAATATCTTCCATGACGCAAAAACTATCAGTGATAATCCCCTGTTATAACGAGGAAAAAGTTATCGCCGAAACGTACAGACGGACGAAGTCGGTATTGGATACGCTAGCGCTTGATACTGAAATCATTTTCATTAACGATGGCAGCGCCGACAGGACAGTTGATTTGCTGAATGAGATAGATGCGCTTGACACAAAAGTAAAAGTGCTGCATTTTTCGCGCAATTTTGGGCATCAGGCAGCAGTGACGGCAGGGATACACCATTGCGACGCCGATTGGGCGATCATCATGGACGCCGACTTGCAGGACCCGCCCGAGCTGATCCCCGACATCCTCCAACTGCGCGAAAAGGAACAGGCGAATGTCGTGTATTGCGTACGCACTTCGCGACAAAAGGATAGTTACTTCAAACGCGCCACAGCAAAGGCTTTTTACCGGTTGATGAACCGGATGAGCGAAGTAGAGTTTCCTTTAGACACAGGGGATTTCAGGCTCATTGACCGAAAGGTGATGGATGAGTTCTGTAAATTGCGCGAACATGGCAAGTACATTCGCGGGCTGATCAGCTGGATGGGGTTCAAGCAGGTACCGTTCCATTATGAACGAAAAGCGCGGTTTGCCGGCGAAACGAAATATCCGCTGTCGAAGATGTTCGCCTTCGCTTCAACGGCGTTGCTGTATTTTTCAAAAAAGCCGTTGTTGATAGTTACCGGACTAGGGTTTGTGACCGTCGTCGTAAGCGCGTTGCTGGCGATCTGGCTCGTACTGGGTAAGATTTTCGGTTTTAGCCATGCGGAGGTCGGATGGACGTCTATCGTGATTGCCATCATCTTCTTTGGAGGGATTCAGCTGCTTGCCATTGGGGCTTTGGGGCAATATATCGGTATCCTCTTTGACGAAGTGAAAAACCGACCGGAATACGTGATTAATTAAAAGTTATATTTCGACTACGCTCAACGACCACTACACTCGCCTACCTACGCTCAATAACCGAATGTTGAAAATTAACGCTGATGGCAATAAAGACATGGAAAGAAGATTAACTGCTTTATTATTTTTTGTGACGGTAATTATTGCCCTCACATTCAATTTTAAGAAAAACCTGTACCAAAGTACGGCGGACAGTTTTTTTGACTGGTTTCAGACGGATGGTGAAAGTCTGGTGGTCGGTCGATTACTGCTTAACGACAAAAACGGATTTTCCGATGAAGCCGGTTTTCTTGGCTGGACGCATCCCGAACCGGACGTTAGTAACAAATTCGGATTCCAATATGACGCCTATCAAAAAGGATTGGACTTCGTCCGCTATGAAGGGTATTATTCGCATCCGGGCGGACAGGCTTTTGTGTTTGGCATGATCTCTAAAATAACCGGATGGAGCGGAAGCGACGCCTTAGAGCGTTTTCGCTGGATGGTGAGTTTCTTTACTGCGCTTGCCTTTGCGCTTTTCCTTTACTGGGTGTCTCTGAACTGGGGACTTACTACCACCACAGGGGTGTTTGTTTTTATCCTTTTCTCCCAGTGGATAACCGTTCACGGCCGAAACCTGTTTTGGGTGTTATCCACTTTTTATATTCCTTTTCTTACCGCTTTGTTTTGGCTGCACTGGAGCGAAAGGAAAAGCGCGAATTACAAATCCAAGCGAACCACTGACAGAGCCGATGGATTACAAATCCACACGAATGGTAGCGCGTGGGACGTATTTATTAACCACTTTTTTGCTGATGTTTGGCTCTTTTTTCATCAAATTTCTGTTCACAGGATTTGAGTATATAACGACGGCTATGGCGATGGCCGTTGTGCCTTGGGTTTTCTATGCCATCGACAAACAGTGGGATGTAAAGAAAACCGTACGGAGCGTGGCGGCAGCCTGCGGGGGTGTACTTGCGGCTGTAATAACAGGCGTCCTGTGGCTATCTGCCCAACACGCGGTCTTGAAAGGGTCTTTCAGGGAGGGTCTTGAATATATCGTGTGGAGCTTCGGCAAAAGGGCGCATGGTCTTCCTCAATACGATTATGGCGCTTATTTTGAACAACGACTTCAAAGCGGTCAATGGGAAGTGATAGCGCGCTACCTGGCAGAACACGCTTTTTATGTTCGCCATTGGTTTGACAATCCGATATGGGGGTTCGTCAGCGTCATCAATTTCCGGTTTTGCATCCTCTTTTTTATCATCATGAGTTATGTGAGCCTTACCCTGAAGTCTATCCGAAAACATGAAGCTTTTCTAAGACGACAAAAGGCGCTTGTCTGGACTTTATGGATGTCGCTGATTGCTCCTTTTTCGTGGTTTGTCATTTTCAAGGGACACTCGGCAGACCATCTGCACATGGCGCCGATTATATGGTATATGCCTTTCATGCTGTTTGGATTTATCCTGACTTGCAGCGCCTGTTGGCATCTAATTAAGCATTTTAATGATGGGTTTAAAGATTTAAAGATTTGAAAATTTAAGCAATCATGAAAAAAATTGCGATTCTTATTCCTTGTTTTAATGAAGAGACCACCATTGCAAAGGTTGTCCGCGATTTCAAAACATATCTTCCAGATGCAGACGTCTATGTATTTGATAATAATTCGACCGACCATACCGCCGAAATAGCTGCTATAGAAGGCGCAATTGTAAGAAAAGAATACCGGCAGGGAAAAGGAAATGTTATTCGCAGCATGTTTCGGAGCATTGAGGCAGACTGTTTTGTGATGATCGACGGCGACGATACCTATCCGGTGGACAGAACGCCTGAAATGGTCGAATCGGTGTTGTTCGGTCAGGCGGATATGGTCATTGGCGACAGACTGACAAAGGATTATTACAAAGTGAACAAACGCCCTTTTCACAATGTTGGAAACAGGATAATAAAGATGATGATTAACAGGTTGTTTAATGCAGAGTTGCACGATATTTTGTCCGGTTTACGAGCGTTCAGTCCGGCGTTTGTTAAAACGTTTCCGGTACTGTCGAAAGACTTTGAGATAGAAACAGAAATGACGATACATGCGTTAGACAAAAATTTTCTTATCCGTCAAATACCTGTTTCATACAGGGAACGTCCTGCGGGTAGCTTTTCGAAACTCAAAACATGGAAAGACGGTTATAAAGCGCTTCGTACCATTTTCATGCTGTTCCGAGAATACCGTCCTTTTCCTTTTTTTGGATTGATAGCTTCCTTGTTAGCGCTCCTTTCTGCGCTCCTGTTCGTGCCGGTTTTGAGCGAGTACCTTCATACAGGATTGGTGTTACGTTTTCCCACGCTCATCGTTTCCGGTATTCTGATGCTTGCTGCCCTGCAATGTTTCTTTACAGGAGCCATACTGAGTGTTATCGTCAAAAAACACAGGCAACTGTTTGAACTGGAGCTGAATCGGGTTGCTAAATTATTATAAAAATGAATACATGCTTTGACGAACTGGCCGCATCATACGGAGATGAACTGAAACAGTCGCTTGGCGCGTTTGGCAACAGAGACGTCTCGATGTTTGCGTCTTATAAAATAAAAATTGTCGCCTCCAAATTGTCGCGCCTGCCGACTGAAATACTTGAGTTCGGATGCGGCGCCGGTAGAAATATTCCTTTTTTGCGCGATTATTTTCCCGAAAGTAACATATACGCCTGCGACATATCAGATAAATCACTTGAAGTTGCACGAAAACTGGATGATTCCGCGCGGTTTGACCGGATTGACTATCCGGATGATTTGCTGCGAATATACAAGAACACTTTTGACTGTATTTTCATCAGCAACGTGTTTCATCATATTCCCTTCGAGGAGCATTCATACTGGCTTGATGTGTTATATAAACTGCTTTCCCCAAACGGAAGTATCTTTATTTTTGAGCATAATCCGTACAATCCGCTTACCAAACGAATTTTCAACAATAGCGCTATTGACAAGGGCGCTGCCATGCTATCTCCTTCCTATTGCTATGGTTTATTACGAAAGAAGCCCTTCTCCGCTTTGAGAAGAAACTACACCTTTTTTTTCCTGCATAGAAACCGTTTCTTTGAATATGTCGAGCGGTTACTGGTTTGGTTGCCCTTCGGGGCGCAATATTATGTCTGGGGAAGAAAATAATGAAAAAAAAGTCATGTATATACTGATAGAATATAAAAAATAATTTTCTACCTTTGTGGTTTGAATTTTTTTTTTTAATACCGATGCAACGTTTTATTTGAAAATTGCATCTATGTAAAAGTACGTATGTGTTAACGATGGATGAAAAGCAACTGATTAAAGGTTGTATCGATGGGAACAGAAAAGCTCAAAAGGCTTTGTATGACAAGTATTCCCGAAAGATGATGGCGGTTTGTCTTAGATATGTAAAGGAAGTCGAAGACGCCCGCGATTTGTTACAGGAAGGCTTTGTCAGGTTATATACGAACATTCATACGTTTACCGGAGATGGTATTTTTGACGGATGGGTACGAAAAATTTTTGTTAATTGCGCTTTGGAACGACTGCGACAAACAGATATTTTGAAGGGCGCCGATGATATTTTTGAAATGAATTATGCCGACATACCCGATGAATCGACTGTTGGATATATATCGGCTGAAGAGATTATGGCTTATGTGAGGTCGTTGCCCGATGGTTTCAGGACGGTTTTTAATATGTTTGCTATCGAAGGATATTCGCATAAAGAAATCGGGGAGAAACTAAATATAACAGAAAGTACATCGCGCTCACAATATATGCGGGCGCGTAAACTATTACAAAAAATGATTCTACAAACATGATATTTAAAAACATGGAAGAAGAAAAAGGAAAATGGGAAGCTTTAATTCGATCAAAAATCTATGATTTTAATGCGGAAACAAATCCGGAAGATTGGGATGTCTTGTTGATAAAGTTACAAGGCGGTAAAAAGGTGCATCTGATACCGTATCGAAAATATATATTGGCTGCCGTCTCTACAGCAGCAATTATTGCTTTGATGATTGTTGGCGGGTACTATCTCTTTTCGGATAAAACCGAACCTGACACCCAAGCTGTCGTTGAAATCCCCGTTTCTCAACACGAGGAATCAACGCCAACAGCGGATGATGACATCTTAAGACCGGTTGAAAGCCAGGTTGATCATTTCGCGACGCGGGTCGTGGCTATGGTTGATGTGAAAACCGCTCCAAAACAGGACACAGGGGAAGTGACTGTGTTAAAACCAGTCACGAAAGAAGAAAGTGATTCGGCTCAAGACAAGGAGATTAATAATATTGTTGTTCCGCCTAAAGATGCGCTGCCGGATAGTTTTCAGAAGAGCGCTACTGAAAAAATAACGGTTGATCAATCTCATTTTGCTGTCGTTACGACGGAGAATAAAAGACGCAGATGGGGTTTCGGTGTAGGTGGCGGAGGTTATGCCCTTGGTACGACAACGGGTGGCAATGCCGTATCTACTGCTTCAAAAATGTTGAGCGACGAGGATTTTATGCAAGAAAGAAATGTAGTTACTTTGCGAGGCGCAGAGCAAGGCTCTACCTTGTTTGATCCTGTTGAAGGATTCGATAACAGTATCAATGAAAGTGATGTAGGAAAGATTAAGCATTTAAAACCATTATCATTAGGCATGGGAATCAGTTATTATCTTACCGATCGTTGGGCTTTACAAAGCGGTGTTGTCTATTCCTTGCTTAGATCAAAAGGGAGTGTTAATGTAGCCGAAGGCATTGCTGACTGGAAGCAGAACCTCCATTTTATAGGTGTTCCATTATCAGCAACCTATAAAATCGCCAATTGGAAGCGTGTTTGTTTTTATGTTTCTGCTGGAGGTTTGGCTGAATGGAATGTGGCTGGAAAAAAGATTACAACGATTGTGGTCAACGATTTGGAGACTGTTACAAATGAAAAAGTGCGTGATAAAAAAGCGTTATGGTCAGTAAACTCACGTGTCGGCGCCGTTTATCCTATTTGGAAGATCATCAATCTTTACGCAGAGGGTGGCGTTTCTTATTATTTTGATAACAAAAGCAGTATTGAAACAATTAGGTTGGATAAACCTTTTAATGTATCTTTGCAGGCCGGAATACGATTAGGATTTTAAATGTTTATTAAATAATATGAAATAAAATGAAGAAAATTGGTTTATTATTATCAGGTTTATGTATGAGTGTTGTTTTTCTGACTTCATGCTTGAAAGGAAATAGTATATGGGAAGGCGACTTGTATGGTGTGATAAGTTTTAATGGTTTCAGATACCTATTTGTATCGTCGTCCGGTAGTTTTTATTCTCCCAATTTAGAGGATATATATATTAATGGCCAGAATTGCTATAAGATTCATTGCAAAATAGATGCCGGTGCGCCTGAGAACTCATATAGAGTTGTTCAAGCTAACGGATACATGAAAATGACTTACATAAACCACGAGAGAATACCGGATTTTGAAATATCCTATTCCTCTCAGGGGAATTCTTCTTATATGTTAGCTAATGAAGTCCCTATTTCGAAAGTCAGCGAGGGTTATGACTATTCTTCCGGCTATTTATTTTTGAAACAGTTAATAAATATACCTGATGATTGGGAATTGAATTGGATTATGAATTACGATCCGGCAACCTTTACGCCATCAGAAAATAGTATATATTATAACTTATATGTTCGCGTCACAGCTATTTCGAGCGAAAAAACCCAAAATAATAGCAGAACATGTTATAATGCTTATAATATGCGCAATATGCTATCCGATGCTGCTAATAATGAAAAAGAAAAATTAGGGACCGCCTTTAATGAGACTTCAAAGATAACATTAAAAATCAACTATGTATCAAGTGTAGATGAAACATCAAATACTGTTTCATGGAGTTACGAACTGGTTGAAATACCACTATTATTTATTCTGATGTTTGAGGCATCCTACTAACCTTACAATATCGTTGTATGTTGTAAAAGATACTCTTCAGCAGCAATATTCCATAATCCATTATTGGCGGCGCACAGCCGGTGCAATACTGCATAAACGTGATTTGTCAATCCTTTTGTTTCAAATTCATCAATAGCTGTCAGCGGCATATTTATGTGTGTGTAAATGAGTTTTTTACCTCCCGGTATCTGTGGAAGGTTCATCGTGGTATCTATTACCGCGTTCAGTCCGCCAATATGCGTTACTAACCCTGCCGGATCAAGGCCTCGGCTCATCATTTCGAGCGCTTCAACCATATCATCGGTGTTGCCTCCGCTTGTCCCTACAATATGTGTACGGGCATAATGGACATTATAAAAATTGAACGAAGCTTTAAAATCAGTTTTTACTGGTCCGGCAAAGAAATTCAGGCATCCGTCGATAGCCAGCAGTTCGTCAGCTTGCTCTATCACTGGAGCCACCGGCGCAAAGACGAACACATCATCATAACCAAAACCTTCGGTTATCGCGCGTAACTCTGAAACAGGGTTTTCCATATTACCAGTCTGTATATAACGAAGTTCGATGCCATTTTTCGCTGCTTCTTGTGGGCTATATAATTGTTTGGCTCTGTCTATACGGCTCTGTTCAATATCCGTTACAACTATCAGTCGTGGTTTACGGTCGGTGCGGTGAATGGCATAGTTGATAGCTGCCAGACCCATGGGGCCGACACCGGCAAGAATAGCCATATTTCCACCGTCTTTGATCTCCATGTTATGGATATAGGAACCGTGTTCGGTGTGGTAATTAGCATGCATAGCTCCGATAACGCAGGACAATGGCTCGGCCAGCGAAGCCGGAAAAAAGCCGCTCCCAGTATATTGTAATAGGCAATGATGTTCCATTGCAATATTTGGAATGATAATATAAGTGGCGTCTCCTCCGATATAGCGAAAGGAATAACCGGGAGCGCTCAACAAGCCCACAGGTCCGTTAGGGTCGTTGAGCGAAGGTTGGATGGAGAATTTGTCTCCCGTTTTGAACCTGTCCTTCCATTTACCGCCCACCTCTACGATCTCTCCGGCAAATTCATGCCCAATGATTACCGGATTTTGGGCCACATCACGCGGCACACGTTTATGGATATCTGCTTCGTGTGTAGCTTTATACGACGACATGCAAAGGCTGTCACATACTACTTTTGCCAGGATCTCGTCGTCATGGATGTCCGGCAGTTCAAATTCTTCCAGACGAAGGTCATTTTTTCCGTAAAGCCGGACTGTTTTGGTTTGCATAATAAAAATTAAAAAATTACGAATTACAAATTACGAACCGAAAGTCTTTTTCGGAACGGAAAAATTACGAATTATCAATTCTCAATTATTCCCAGTTGGGCGTATGTTTCTTTTAATGTTTTTTCATTATCCGAGATAAGTAATAACGCATCGCCCGGCTCTAAGCTGGTGGCGCCTGTTGGCACAAAGTAGTGATCATAACGTTTTACCATCACCACTAATGTATTTTCAGGCATTGGCATATCCATGATGCGTTTACCGTGCTGCAAATGCTCATCTGTCAACGTTAATTCCGACATGCTGGATTTAATTTCGTCCGACAATTCCACGTCGAAAGTCAGTAGCTTTGTTTGCGGTTTATTTTCGCCGGCCATACCAAGCAATCGTGCTACAGCAGGAACCGTTGTGCCTTGTAATAATAACGATACTAACGTCACAAAAAAAACGATATTAAAAATCATACCTCCACATTCAATGTTGGAGGTAAGCGGATAGGTAGCAAACAAGATAGGAGCGGCGCCACGCAGTCCTACCCACGAAACGTAATGTTTAGCATTGATAGACATTTTCCTGAATGGAAGCAAACACATCCATACCGCAACAGGACGCGAGACAAAAATCATAAACAAACTGACAGCCAGCCCTATCCAAAAAATAGGGAGTAGCTCCTTAGGTCGTACTAACAACCCCAGCACTAAGAACATGATGATCTGAAAAAGCCATGTTAACCCATCCATGAACTTTTTGGAGGTTTTCTTATGTACAAATTTAGAGTTACCTATCACTAATCCGCTTAAGTAAACAGCTAAATATCCGTTTCCCTTTACATAATTAGTAAAGGAAAAGATAATAAATACAAGCGTAAGTAAAAGTACAGGGTATAATGATTCATTTTCTATATTAATCCTGTTTAAAAGAAGAACAGCCCATTTACCTAGAAAGTAACCTAAAGCTGCGCCAATGACAAGCTCTAAAACAAAAGTGCCTGCTATCGTCCAGAAACTGCCTTCGCCCATTTGTATCCATTGAATAAAGGTGATGGTTAACAGAAAAGCCATCGGGTCGTTACTGCCGCTTTCCAACTCAAGTAAAGGCCGCATGCGCTCTTTTAGCGCCAGCCCTTTCGCACCAAGAATGGCAAATACCGAAGCCGAATCGGTGGACGACATTACCGACGATAACAGGATAGCTTCGAGTATGGTGAAGGTGATAGATGTAAAAAGGTGTTTTGTAATTAAATAAATAAAAGCGCCGGTAGTTAAGGCAGTAAACAATACGCCAAAAGTAGCCAAAATTACTCCTTGCGGCATCACAGGTCGTATCTCTTCGTATCTCGTATCCATACCGCCGGAAAACAGGATGATGTTCAAGGCTATTACGCCGACAAACTGTGCGGCGCGAGGACTTGAAAACGCCCAACGTAACCCATCTTGTCCAAAAAACATACCTACGACCAAAAATAAAACCAAGGTAGGTACTCCTAACCGGTACCCGGTTTTTCCGGCAAAGATGCTTACGAACAATAATAACGCAGAGACCAAAATGATATTTTCTATAGATGCATTCGCAATATCCATAAATTGGGTAGATTTTGAAAATTCGATTACAAATGTAAGGTTTTTTTTCTAATTTACAAATTTTTGTGAGTAAAAAAATTATCTTCCACTTCTGACAGGATATACGGTTGTTGTATAAGGGTAAATTAGCGATATATAGTTGAAGACTGCTTTGCAATGCAATACTTTCAGCGTAGGCATAGGGGCTAACTCTACTGTTTTCAGGGACGGATGTGTACGTATGTCAATTTCCGTCATCGGGTTGTTCATGCATTTGAGGCTTTTCAGGGAAGGTATCTCATTGACATTGATGCTTGTCATTTGATTCCCGTAGCAATAATAATTTTCAAGCGCCCGGTTTTTCGTTAAATTAACGTAGGTAAGCATGTTATTGCCACAGTCAAGGGTCTCTAACGACAGGTTTTCTATGACATCTATATTAAATAGTTGATTATTACTGCAATTTAATTCTTTTAATTCTTTATTACGTGCAACAAAAATGTTGGTCATCAGGTTACCGCTGCAATCATATTTAACAAGACGGTTCAAATGGCTGACCGTCATCTCTTTCAGTTTATTATAATTACAAACTAACGTATCAAGCGAAAGGTTGGTTTGCAAATCAAGCTTTTCCAGATGATTGTAGCCACATTCAAGGTATGTCAGCTTCGTGTTCTTGCTAATATCCAGATTGATAAGACGTATATAAACGCAACGCAGGTCGGTAAGCGCCGTGTTGCGACTCAAATCAATCACCACCAAATTGTTCCATGAACACTGCAAAACGGCAAGCATCTGGTTATCACTTATTTCAAGTCGGTTAAGTTTATTAAAACTGCAATCAAGCGTTTTAAGCGACGGGTTAAAACTCAAATCTAATTCTGTGATTTTGTTCTGTCGGCAAATAAGTGTTTCGAGCGAGGTGAAATGATCAATACCTTGTAATGTTTCGATTTCCATTTCCGAACAATCGATGAACCTCACCGCTCTGGCTTCGGGGCCTGAAATCTTCCCGTCGCCATTCGTGTCGAAGTGGGCGGTTAGATATGCTTGAAAAGCTGAATCGGGCAGTTGAACCGTACCCATAAACGAACGAAGCTCCTCCTGTTGTTTTTCTTTTTCCGCCCGTTTGAAGTCCGTATAATTGCGGTTTGCTTCTGCCTGTCGACGCAATTCCTGTTTTCGCCTTTCTGATTCAGTTATTTCTACATTGGTATAGACACGTTGTACGGGTTTTGTACGCGCATTTGACTTTGTAATGCCAGCAGTTTTTTCTGGGGATGCTCTACGCCTGACATTCTTCGATGATTCGGCTATGACAGGCGTTTCGATCTGCAGCGCTTCTTCATTAAAAATAAAGTTTGAAACTTCAACCATGCCATTTTCGTCAACGGCAAAAAGTGTGACTGTTTCCTGTGAGTAGCTTATTTTGCGAATAATGTTTTCTTTTTTGAAATAAATCATTTCAAGTGTAGGCATCGCATTGATATACAGCAGTTGTAATTTTTCATTTTGACTTACGTCAATCGTCGTCAATTTATTGATACTGCACTCCAATTCGCTTAGCATGAGGTTATGACTTACATCAAGCGTATCAATGCGGTTGCTTCCGCAATCCAAATCGTTCAGTTCTGTATTTTGGCTTACATCGAGTTGCGTCAATTGGTTGTGGGATATATTCAGTTTCCATATTGCCGGATTAAAACGCACATCTAACATCGACAACAGGTTACCTGAACAATCTATAAAACGTAAGATTGTACATGCCTTTATATGCAACGATGTAATCATATTACGGCTACAATTCAGGTAGGTCAGATCACTACTCCGGTCGAGATTCAACGAATCAATGCTGTTATTGTTGCAAATCAATTCCTCCAGAAACAGATGTCGACTAACATCCAGCGATTTCAACAAATTATTGGCACAATTTAAATCAGTCAGCAGGGTGTTACGGCTTAAGTCGAGGCTGTCAATAAGGTTATTACTACAATTCAGTTTTTTTAGCGACAGGTTTTGACTCAGGTCTAAAGTCGTCAGCTTTCCTTTTTCAAACAAGTTGGCAGGCGTACATTCCAATTCTTCCAGGAATACAAAATGTTCTATCCCTTCGAGCGAAACAATGTCGGTTGTGGATACTTTCATACGAGTTACCGCATTGGCCTCTATTTTGGAAATCTCCCCGTCGCCGTCTGTGTCAAAATGCTCAATCAGAAAAGCCCTAAAAACCGCATCGGGGATAGTTACATGCTGCCCCTCTGAATAGAGCGAAACTATTGTAAATAAACCTATTATATATTTTTTCATAAAGTATTATTTTCAACCTCGTGTGCGCTCTCTTTTATTTTTTTAATTCGTAATTAATTTCAAAAGATGTTTTGTAGCCGTGTCGGTTGCAATAATCGTTGATGCCGGCAATGATTTTTAGGGAGATTGTCGGGTCAATGAAATTACAGATACCGATCTGCACAGCAGTAGCGCCGGCCAACAAAAACTCTACGGCATCCTGCCACGAGGCGATACCGCCGATGCCGATCACAGGTATTTGTACTGCGCGTGCTGTCTGCCATACCATGCGCACAGCTATAGGTTTAATACATGGACCGGAAAGTCCTCCGGTGACAGTCGATAAGAGCGGTTCTCGTTTTTCAACATCTATGGCCATGCCTAAAAGTGTATTGATAAGTGATACGGCATCCGCTCCCTCGGACTCTACCGCTCGGGCGATCTCCGTGATATCCGTCACATTTGGTGATAATTTGACAATCAATACTTTAGGATATACCTTACGAACAGCGCGCACTACCTCGGCAGCTGACGTTGTGTTTATGCCAAAAGACATGCCTCCCTGTTTTACGTTTGGGCAAGAGATATTCAACTCAATAGCAGGGACATGTTCGAGCGGCACTAGACGTTCAGCACAATCTACGTAGGTGTCCACAGACGAACCGCTTACATTGACAATCATATTCGTTTGAGTATCCCTAATCTCCGGATAGATGTGTTGTATAAAATAGTCCACTCCTTTATTCTGCAACCCAACAGCATTAAGCATTCCGGCAGGCGTTTCGGCCATGCGCGGGTACGGATTCCCTTCGCGCGGTTGAACGGTTGTGCCTTTCACGATGATTCCGCCTATCGCCGAGATGTCCATGAAATCAGCATATTCAATCCCGTAGCCAAACGTACCCGACGCTGTCATTACTGGATTTTTCATCGTCATCTTTCCTATTTTTGTCGTTAAATCTGCCATGTCAGTTGATTGATGTTAAATACTGGTCCTTCTGTGCATACGCATACATTCCCTTTGACGGTATCTTCGACGCAACACAAGCAGGCGCCAATGCCACACGCCATCCTGTTTTCCAGCGAAACCTCACAATTAATGCCCGATGTTTTAGCATATTTAGCTACTGCTACCATCATTGGAAGCGGGCCGCACGAATAAATCATATCAATTTTTTTTGTATGAAGTATCGGATGGTTGGTGACAAATCCTTTTTCTCCAAGCGAGTGATCCTCAGTAGTGAAATAAACCCTTCCAAGTTGTTCAAATGCTTCTAATTGTAAAATGTACGCTTTCGAACGCGCTCCGAGTAGAAATTCCGGTTTAAAGCCAATACTTTTCAAGGTTTCACCAAGAAATAACAACGGCGCTATTCCGATGCCGCCGCCTATCAGTAGCAAATGCGCATCCTCTTTCATCTGTGGCGCTGAGAACCCATTACCCAATGGGAGAATCACATTAAGCATATCGCCCGGAACCATCTTAGATAATCGACGGGTACCCTCGCCGACAATCTGTATCAACAACCATAGCTCGTTTTTTCTTTTATCAATGTAATGAATAGATATCGGGCGACGAAGAAAAGTTTTCGGAGAATCATTCACACGTACCTCGACAAACTGTCCCGGAATCGCTTCCGGCAAAGGGTTTCCAGCAGTAAGTTTCAACAAAAAACAATCCTGATGAAGTTGAATATTCTCCACCATTAGCAAATCCATAAGATACTTTTTCATCTGCATCACACAGCGTTACTTAATAAAATTTATGGATAACGGATACTTCCATGACTCGCCGTTCGTCGCTTTGATGGTAGCAATAATAATAAAAATAATCTCAGCAATCGGTATAAAAATAACAAAAATAGTACCTATACACGTCAGAAAAAGTATAATGGCGTATATGGCATAGCTTATTTGAAAATTAAGAATGTTTTTCCCTGCTTCATCTACCAACAGGCTTTTTTTCTTATACAAGAGCCACATAACCAAAGGCGCTAGAAAACTCGAAATAAATTGCGATGCGTGCATCAACACGACAAACGAACTTTCGTCGATACCCAAATCCCACCTCGGAATCGCAGGTTGAGCCGCGTAATTCATTGATAACAAGCGTGTTTTCTCGCGTTCAAATTCATCTCGCGTAATCACGCCTTCGTCCAATAATCTTTTTAATCTCTCCAATTCACTATAAATATCCATAGCTGTTCTTTTTTTTTAAAATTGTGCAAAAGTAAGCATTTTTTCATTAACTTTGCACATTCTCGGAATTAGGTATGGCAAAAATTCAATAATCTCTTGTGGTGTGGCAAAACCACCAGCGCAGAGATTTGGCCGCAGCAACACCGTTGCCAAAAGTGCCCTCAGCTTCACTTTCCCAAACGCCATTTTCTGATAGTACAAAAACGTACATATTTTCAAAGCGAAAACATACAATTATTCAATTTGGTTGTAAAACTATGCAGTTAGGTGCAAATTGTGTTAATCTATCTATCAGTATGACATCATGTTGTGTTATTTGATAAACAAAATGTACGATATTGTTATAAAAAAACACCTGATAAGCAATAAGGGCATTTTACGAGGAATTAATAGATTAAAAATAAAGATAATAAATTAGAAAGTGCCGAAGAGGCCGTAGCGTTGTGTGACGCAGAAAATCTGGCTGTAAATATGAAAGTTAGGGCGGTTGGTGTCGATTTTACGGTTGAGTTGTAATATGGGGTATCCGGCGCTTACATTGAACGAATCCTGAAGGCGTTTATCGGCGCGAATGGCATAGAGTTGTTGTACGCCACCGGTTACAACTATCTGATACAGTGTTCGTAACGTGTCGAACAATGATTTGTTTTCCAAATTATAATTCAAAAACTTGGGCAGGTTGCTGTTAGGTAGCATTGTGATGTCGTAAAAGACAGACGCCCCATCTAACAATCGCAACCGTTCAAAATAGATACATCCTGCCGCTTTCTCCTGCGGGTCAATTGAAAATGTAAACGCTTCGTTCCACAGGCGGATTTCCGGTTGTAAAGTGATACGGGTGGTAAGGTTCGGGCTACCCAATGCGGAAGTGGTTCCTAATAATGATAGAATGCCAACCCCCCGCGGCATCCCTTTTACAACACTGCCCTTACCCTGTCTTCTTACGATCAATCCATCAATCGTCAACTGCTCTAATGCCCTTCGTACAGTCATTCGCGCTACATGATAGACGTCGCATAACTCGTATTCGGATGGCAATAAGTCGCCGGAAATATAGACGCCTTTGGCTATGTCAGTCCGTAAATGCTCATAAATCTGCTTATAGTGCGGTAATTCTTTCATTTTTTTTAATTACGTCATGCAAAATACGTAATAAAATATGAATCTGCCAAAAATAAATCTACAAGAGATACCAATATGAAGTTCCTAAACAAGACAAGCCGGAACTAAAAAGTTTTTGAATGTATCCTGACGGGAATAAAAAACAAAAAATACTGTATATACAAGTATGTGACATGTATATATTATTATTATTATTAACTATTTTATTTTCATTGATTTAAAAAATATTTTCAAATAACTTGTATATAAATAATTTTTGTTCTATCTTTGCGCCCGAAAAATGAAAATAAAATGGCAACAGTAGTAATTATGCCTAAGCAGGGACAGTCGGTTGAAAGCTGTATCCTGACGGAAATGAAAAAGAAAAAAGGGGATACCGTAGTAGTAGGCGACGTTTTGTTCTCGTATGAAACCGATAAGGCTTCGTTTGAGGAAATTGCGCAAGTAAGAGGAACAGTACTCGAACTCTTTTTTTTGGATGGCGACGAGATACCGGTTTTAACGAATGTGTTAGTAATCGGAAATCCCGGCGAATCCACTGAGGGACTGCGTCCATTCGGGGGGAAATCATCCTCAGCGACTGGGAAAGAAACACGCGCAATGAAGGGATGGCCGCTCGCGAAGACGGAAAGGTCGGAAGAGTCGCTTACTACGACAAAGCAGTCGCTATCGATCAACGATGTTTCCGGTAAGCAATCACCGGTTTCGCCGCGTGCACGTATCTTGGCAGACAAACATGCGGTTCAGGCAGAATGGTTGGTCGGTACAGGGCCGCATGGGCGCGTAATAGCAAGAGATGTGCAAATGGCTATCGCTGCCATGCCTAAAACAACACCGTTAGCAAAGACGATCATCAAAGAAACAGGCGCGCCTCTGCCTGAAAACGGAAGCGGGTTAGCAGGCACAGTCAAAGCAGTGGATGTAGGTGTGAAAAGTCAGGCTTTTACTTCCGACAGCGTTATTAAGCCGTTGACTAACATGCGTAAAATGATTGCTAAAGCGATGCACGCATCTCTCCTAAATTCGGCGCAACTCACGCATCATTTGGGCGCCGATGCACGTAACCTCCTTTATGCGCGTAAAAGTATTAAAAAAGCCATGCTGGATGGATACCCGACAGATATTACTATCAATGACTTTGTTTGTTTTGCCGTCATTCAGGCGCTTAAGGAGTTTCCGAATATTAACGCCCATTTTTTGGGTGACAGCATGCGACTGTTTTCCAATATTCATCTTGGAATTGCTGTTGATACAGAACGGGGGTTGATGGTACCAACCGTCAGAAATGCAGACAAATTATCCTTACAGGGGTTATCCCATCAATTGAAAGAAGTGTCCAATGCTTGCAAGAATGGGGGAATTGTGCCTGATTTGCTCTCACCAGAAGTGGCTTCGTTCACGGTTTCCAACCTTGGCGCTTATGGAGTTGAGATGTTTACGCCGGTGATAAACCTGCCGCAGGTAGCTATTCTGGGCGTCAACACGATTATCCCGCGTCCGAAAGATTTGGGAGACGGCGTTTATGGTTTTATACCTTATTTGGGACTAAGTCTCACGTATGATCATCGTGCTATCGACGGCAGCGAAGCAACCCGTTTCGTCAAACAGGTAGCCATTGAGATAGAAGATATTGATTTTTATATATAATACGTAATTCGTAATTTTTTCCGTTCCGAAAAAGACTTTCGGTTCGTAATTTGAAATATTAAATATGATTTTTTTAATTTTTAATTAAATATAATGTTCGATTTGGCAATTATTGGCGGAGGGCCTGGCGGGTATGTAGCCGCAGAACGGGCGGGAGTAAAAGGGTTGAATGTGATCCTTTTTGAGAAAAATGCGTTGGGAGGTGTTTGTCTGAATGAAGGATGTATCCCCACTAAAACCTTACTTTATAGCGCTAAACTGTATGACAATGCTAAACACTGCGACAAATATGGCATCAATGTACAGGGCGTATCCTTCGACTACGGGAAAATCATAGCTCGTAAGGATAGGGTAGTGAAAAAGTTGGTCGTAGGTGTTAGCGCTAAAATGAAAGTGCACAATGTAGCTGTCGTGAAAGGGGAAGCCCAGATACTGGGACGCTCAAAGGAGGGGATTGAAATCAGTTGCAACGGTGAAACATACCGAGCATCTAACTTGTTGATTTGTACGGGTTCGGAAGCGGTTATTCCACCTATTCCCGGCACAAAGGAAGCGGGCGATACTATACTTACCAACCGCGAAATATTATCGTTACAGGAACAACCTAAGTCGCTTGTGATCATTGGCGGAGGCGTAATAGGGTTGGAATTTGCGAGTTTTTATAACAGCCTCGGAACAGTGGTGACAGTCGTAGAAATGTTGCCGGAGATACTGGGTGGTATGGATGCTGAAATTAGTAAGATGCTACGCGACTTATATGCGAAGAAAGGCGTTACCTTTCACTTGTCATGCAAAGTGAAGGAGATAAAAGGCAATGAGGTGGTTTATATCGCTGCAAACGGCGAAACTGCATCGGTAACAGGCGAAAAAATTCTGATGAGCGTCGGTCGTCGCGCCGTCACAAAAAGGTTCGGACTTGAAAACTTAGGTGTGGAGCTTGCAGGAAATGCCATCAAAGTAAATAACAAGATGAAGACAAACATACCCAATGTATTTGCTGCGGGCGATGTCACAGGGTTCTCCATGCTGGCGCACACAGCCAGTCGCGAAGGCGAGGTCGTTGTTAACAACTTAACCGGTCGTCGTGACGCCATGCGCTATAATGCGATACCTGGCGTCGTATATACGAACCCGGAGGTTGCCTCTGTTGGCCTCACAGAAGAACAAGCCAAAAAAGAAGGCGTTGATTACATAATAGCTAAACTGCCGATGACTTATTCCGGGCGATTTGTAGCCGAGAATGAAGGCGGAAGCGGTCTCTGCAAGGTACTTACCGGCGCTAAATATGGCGAAGTGTTGGGCGTACATCTCATTGGAAACCCAAGTAGCGAAATAATCTTTGGCGCATGTATGGCCATTGAGCAGGAAATGACGTTCGGAGAACTGGAGGAGGTTGTCTTCCCGCATCCAACTGTTTCAGAAATGATCCGCGAATTACGCTAATTTCCGCGAATTTTTTCTGTATTATTTTTCACTAATCACTAATCATTAATCAATTATAAACAATGCCAAAATCAGTAATTATTGAACCAAAGAAGGTGAGGAAAGCTGGTGAGATCGCTTTTAATACTATTCCAGTTAATCAATATGACAAAACTATCAGTGAGGAACTTGCTGATAACCATTTCACGATAGACGAATTGAAACGTATCTATTTCGATATGAAGGTCATTCGCGAATTTGAAACGATGCTTCACCTGGTAAAGACTACGGGCGCCTATCAAGGTATTGAATACAATAATCCTGGACCGGCACACTTGTCGGCTGGACAGGAAGCGGCAGCAGTAGGTATGGCTTATATGCTTGATACTGAAGATTTTATATTTGGGTCGCATCGCAGTCATGGCGAGATTTTAGCGAAGGGACTGCGCGCTATTCGGACGCTTCCCGAAGATGAACTGAAAAAGATCATCGAGACGTTTTGGGATGGAGCGACACTGAACGTAGCAAAAAAGGCATACAAAGGGAATGATGTGAAAGAACTGGCAATACGCTTCCTGCTTTATGGGGCGTTAGCAGAGATATTTGCACGCACGACCGGCTTCAATAAAGGGCTGGGGGGTAGTATGCATACCTTCTTCACGCCGTTTGGCATCTATCCAAACAATGCTATCGTGGGAGGTAGCGGTACTATAGCCGTTGGAGCAGCGCTGTTTAAGAAGGTGAACCGTAAAAAGGGCATCGTAGTAGCTAACATCGGTGATGGCTCTATGGCACGCGGACCGGTCTGGGAAGCGCTTTCGTTTGCGGCTATGGACCAATTTAAACAACTGTGGGAGAATGATATGAAAGGCGGATTGCCGATAATTATCAATATTATGAACAATCAGTATGGTATGGGTGGACAGACTTGCGGCGAGACGATGGGCTTTGATATCGCCGCGCGTATCGGAGCGGGCGTCAATCCCGAAATGATGCACGCAGAACGGGTGGACGGCTATAATCCGCTGGCTGTGATCGACGCCTACCGGCGTAAAAAAATGTTGCTTGAACAAAAAGAAGGTCCTGTATTATTAGATGTACTTACTTATCGTTTCAGCGGACACTCCCCCTCGGATGCTTCGTCGTACCGCATAAAAGAAGAATTGGAAGCGTGGGAAAAGGTGGACTGTATCAAAAGTTATGAGAAAGAACTTGTCAATGCAGGTGTTACGATCCAGCCTGAATTGGCAGCGATAGATACAGAAATAAAAGACATCATGCTGGAAATTTTCAAGTTAGCCATCCACGCGGAGCTATCCCCGCTGATGGATTTGAAAAAAAATCAAAACTTGATCGAAGAGATGATGTTTTCGAATCAATCGATAGATGCTTTTTCCAATGTTAAACCGGAAACTAACCATCCGATTAACGAAAATCCGCGTGTCAAACAGATTGCTACGAAAGAGCGTTTTGCCTTCGACCTGCAAGGTAAGCCGTTCTCAAAGATGAAACAGTATCAGCTCCGTGACGGTATTTTTGAAGCAATCATCGACCGGTTTTATAAAGATGCTTCGTTGGTGGCGTATGGCGAAGAAAACAGGGACTGGGGTGGCGCTTTTGCCGTTTATCGCGGACTGACCGAAGCGTTGCCGTACCACCGTTTATTCAATGCGCCCATTGCCGAAGCGGCTATTGTCGGTACAGCTATCGGCTATGCGATGTGTGGAGGGCGTGTAATTCCCGAGATTATGTACTGCGACTTTCTGGGGTGTTGTGGCGATGAAGTGTTTAATCAGCTACCCAAGTGGCAGGCGATGAGCGGCAACCTCATCAAGATGCCGGTGGTATTGCGCGTGTCGGTAGGCTCGAAGTACGGGGCGCAACATTCACAGGACTGGACTTCGCTGGCGGCGCATATACCGGGGTTGAAAGTATGTTTCCCAGCTACCCCTTATGATGCTAAAGGACTAATGAATACAGCGCTGCAAGGCTCCGACCCAGTGATATTCTTCGAAAGTCAGCGTATCTATGATGTTGGTGAACAGTTTCATGCAGGCGGCGTTCCAAAAGGATATTACGAAATACCATTCGGCGAGCCGGACATCAAGCGGGAAGGCAAAGATATTACGTTCCTCACCATTGGCTCAACGCTTTATACCGCGCTGCAAGCAGCCGACAAACTCGAAAAAGAGTTCGGCATAAGCGTGGAACTGATTGACGCCCGTTCACTTGTGCCGTTCAATTACGAAAAAGTGTTGGCTTCGGTTAATAAGACAGGGCGTATCGTCATTGCCAGCGATGCTTCGGCGCGCGGTTCGTACCTGAACGACCTGGCGCGTAACATCACCGAACTGGCCTTCGACGACTTAGATGCGCCTCCAGTAGTTGTCGGTTCACGCAACTGGATCACACCTGCTTATGAATTAGAATACGCCTTCTTCCCGCAGGAGGAGAGTTTTTTAGATGCTATACACGAAAAAATCATCCCGCTAAAAGGCTATATACCTACATATAACTTTACAGACGCCGAACAGATAAGGAGAAACAAAGCAGGAGTTTAAATTAATTACGAATTATCCCTTTTAATATTGGTAGAAAACAATTAATAAATTTTCAATTAAACTCATGAATATACCGAATGTAAACGCTCACATACATACACCTTACTCGTTTAGCGCCTTTGAGAAATTGACGGATGCGCTGGATAAGGCGACAGTCGAAGATGTCAAAATAGTGGGAATCAACGACTTTTATACTATGGATGGTTATGAAGAATGGAACAGAGAATCGCTGAAACGGCATCTTTATCCGTTGTTCAACATCGAATTTATCAGCCTTCAACAGGAAGACCAGGACAAAGGGATTCGCGTGAACGACCCGAATAATCCGGGACGCACTTATATAAGCGGAAAAGGTCTTTGCTGTCCGCCAAAACTTCTCAAAGCTTATCAATCGCAATTAGATGGCGTCAGGGATGAGGCCAACAGACAGGTACAGGAGATGTGCCGACAGATCAACGAACTCCTGATGGTTCACAATGCAGGGTTCGGTCTCAGTTATGAGGTTATCAAAAGTATTTTGACACAGGGACAGGTTCGCGAACGCCACTTAGCGAAGGCATTACGAATGTCTGCTTATATCCATTACAAAAATAAACCGGAAGACATCTATGCTTTCTTTGAAGAAATCTTCAACAACGGCAAATCGTTACAATCCGACATTTTCGATTTTGCAGGCGTTGAGAACGAGATGCGCACTAATCTGCTGAAAGCCGGCGGTGCAGCTTTTGTGCCGGAAGACCCGAAAGCGTTCTTGCCGATGGACAATGTCTGCCAGATCATTCTTGCCGCCGGAGGCATCCCGACCTATCCGTTCTTAGGCGATGATGCGAAAGGGAATTTTACTGAATTTGAAAATGACCTCGAACAAGCGGCAGCTATCCTCCGACAACGCAACATCTTTTCTGCTGAATTTATCACCACCCGCAACAGCATCGAAACGCTGGAGAAATATGCGGGTTATCTTCATGAGGCAGGTTTTATCGTGACCTTCGGAACCGAACATAACACGCCTGCAATGGAGCCATTGAAGCTTTCAGCGCGGGGTATTCCTTTGACTGACAGACTTAAACAAATCAACTACGAAGGTGCGTGCGTTATTGCCGCGCATCAGGAACTGGTACATAACGGAAAGATGGGGTATGTTGACGCAGATGGCATAGCCGACCTGTCACGTCGCGAACAATTTTTGAAAGAGGGTGATACTTTGATTAACAATATAATACAATAATAAAATGGAAGAAAAAATCAGTCAGTTAGTTGAAATATCGCGAAAATATGGCGGTGACAGTCGCTACGTGATTGCAGGTGGAGGTAATACTTCGTATAAAAATAAAGATCGTATTTGGGTGAAAGCCAGCGGACATGCTTTAGCGACAATATCGGAAACCGGTTTTGCCGTCCTTGATCGCAAAAAGCTACAGATCATTTCTAAAAAAAGATACAGCGCCGATTCCGTCATGCGCGAAGATGAGGTAAAAAATGACCTGTATGCCGCCTGTATCACGCAAAACCTCCGCCCTTCGGTCGAGACATCTTTACACAATGCCATAGAATATGCTTTTGTAGTACATCTTCATCCTACAATTGTAAACGGATTGATGTGCAGTAAAAACTTCAAAACCGAAACAAAAGAGCTGTTTGGCGACGATGTTTTATGTATTCCTTTTTCAGACCCCGGATATGTGCTTTTTAAGGCGTTGGAAAACAATCTCAAAGAATACAAATCCGGCTACGGTAAACATCCGCAAATCCTGTTTCTTCAAAATCACGGAATTTTCGTTGGTGTTGATACCATTGAAGAGATTGAATCTATCTATGATCACGTCATCAATACAATTGAAAACAGGATTTTGACGCAACCGGCTAATGAGGAGAATGGTATTGACAACGCCCGATTGATGGAAACGATACCTGCCTTGCGGATGATGGTCAGCCAAGAGGGAGGATTAAAAACATTGAGTGTACGTACCAATAGCCGGACATTACGGTTTGCCTCTTCGAGAGAAGCGTTCCTGCCAATTTCAATTCCTTTTACGCCTGATGAAATTGTCTATTGCAAGTCGAAATACATCTATCTGCCTTCATACCAGGAGGGTGATTTTCTGCATAAAGCGCAAGCTGTGATACATACTTATATTAACAAAAACGGATTTACTCCCAAAGTTTTAATTATTAAAGGAATAGGACTGATAGCTGTGGGCGACCATGCTTCCGAATGTGATACCATCCTCGATGTCTTCGAAGATGTAATGAAAATCACTGATATAGCGCAATCGTTTGGCGGGGAACATGCGATGACACGTAGGCAAATCAATTTCATTGACAATTGGGAAGTTGAGAACTACCGTCGAAAGATAAGCGCTGGAAGTTCGTCTGGTCGCGTACAGAATAAAACCATCATTGTCACAGGTGCTGCACAGGGTTTTGGCGAAGGTATCGCAGAATGTTTATTGAAAGAAGGAGCTAATATCGTTGTTGCCGACATGAATGTAGACGCCGGAATAAAGACGGTCGCACGCCTTCGGGGTTTATGTAATAACAATCGTGCGCTTTTTGTCAAAACTAATGTAACTGACCCCGAAAGCCTTCAAAACCTGGTCTGTGAAACGGTTTACCGGTTCGGAGGGTTGGACGTTTTTATCAGTAATGCAGGCGTACTTTTTGCAGGAGGATTAGCTGATTTTTCACCAGAAGTGTTTGAATTTGTCACAAAAATCAATTATAACGCCTATTTTTATGGTTCTCAGGCTGCTTCGCGCATCATGAAGATACAGAACGAATATGCGCCCGATAATTATGGCGACATCATCCAGATCAATTCCAAATCGGGGTTGCGCGGCTCAAAAGCGAACTTTGCATACGCCGGCAGCAAGTTTGGCAGTATAGGGTTGACACAGTCGTTTGCGTTGGAGCTTGCCCCTTTCCGAATAAAAGTCAATGCGATTTGTCCAGGTAATTTTTATGAAGGGCCACTATGGTCGAATTCCGAAAACGGTCTTTTCCGTCAATACTTAGAAACTAACAAAGCGCCCGGCACCAAAACCATTGATGATGTACGCCGGTTCTATATCAACCAGGTACCTATGCGCAAAGGAACTAATCCGGAAGATGTGACAAAAGCCATCCTTTATCTCATTGACCAGACTTGCGAAACGGGTCAAGCGCTACCGGTCACAGGCGGACAGGTGATGATAAATTAAAAATTGAAATTCAAAATTTTGCCAGCGTATGAAATTAGCGCTCATTGGAGCCGGTAAGATCGGGCGTTCGTTTATCGGACAGTTGTTTAGCTGTTCGGGATACGAGGTGGTTTTTATTGACAAAGACCGTCAAATAATTGATGCGCTGAATAATGCACGTGCTTATAAAGTTTTTATTTGTGATACTAACCCTGAAACCATCGTTGTGGATAATGTGCGCGGAGTAAATGCTGATGACTTGCCTTCCGTTATGAAGGAAATCGCTTCGGCGGATGTGCTTGCAGTCTCCATTGGTAAAGCTGGATTGCATCATATAGTTCCGGTACTTTCGCAAGGTTTGTTATTGCGCGAAAAACAAACGCCGGGACGCGCTTTGGACATCATACTTGCCGAAAATATGCGTAACGCCGATGCGTACGTTTATAAAGAGTTATCAGAAACTTTACCCTCCGGTTATCCCCTTGATGAAAGGGTAGGTCTGGTGGAAACTAGTATCGGTAAGATGGTTCCGCTTGTCGCTACTTGCAACGAGGATATACTATCTGTGTCTGCTGAAGCATATAACACCTTGATTGTCGGTAAGCAAGCGTTTAAAAATCCTGTCCCGCACGTCAAAGGTCTGTCTGCCATAGAGAATATGAAAGCCTGGGTGGATATGAAACTTTTTATTCACAATTTTGGCCATGCTACCGTAGCATATATGGGTTTTCTACTTCATCCTGAATATATTTATATCTGGGAGGTTTTAGAAGACATAGAGGTTCTGAATTTTGCCAAAGCAGCCATGCAACAAAGCGCTGCCGTATTACATCGCCTTTATCCTGATGTATTTACAGACATATATTTAAATAAACACATCGACGACTTGCTTCGCCGCTTTGCCAATCGAAGTCTCGGTGACACAATTTTTCGTGTAGGTTGCGACCTATACCGCAAACTATCCCCCGACGACCGCATCGTAACACCCTTAATGACTGCATTGCTTCATGCTTTACCAAACGATAAAATCACACAAGTATTGATGGCGGCGCTGAAATTCAAAGCCGTCGGTCCCGATGGAAAAATGTTTTCTTCGGACATCGCCTTTCATAAGGAGCTAAATGAAAAAGGCCGAAATATCATGTTCCGACAAGTATGCGGTCTCTCGGATTTTGTTTATCTGCGAAAATCCAGATAATTTGCGTTATATGCGTGAAATACTTATCCCATAGATATGAAACCAATCATTCTTGTTTTATTTCTTTTTCTCACTAGGAGTATTTTCGCCCAATATACCTTGGATACAGTCGTGTTAGATGGCATATTAAGAATCTTTTAATCGTTTTACCTTCCTCAAAAAGTTATTAATACGAGAACAATTTTGAGGGGTATTCGCCGGTGTCAATGAGCGTTTGTATTTTTTCGATCACTCCTTGTCGGTCGTTTGAATAGGTGACGCCGAACCATTTAGAGGTGGTGTCGAGTACTTTGACTGTCGTAATGTTTTTGGTTACAAGTTCGTTGACCATTAGGGGGATGAAATATTCGCTTTTGAGGTTTTCCATGTTTTCTCGTAAGAATTGTTTGAAAAACTCGAAGGAATAATCGAAATAATCCGGCGTGAATCCCCACATGTTCATGGATACAGGCGCCCGTTCATCCAGCACAATCGTCTTTCCATTTTCGTCAATGAATTGGATTTCGCCGTCGATACGTTCAACGGCTGTACGTTCGACCACGCCCGTCAGGAAACTTGCTTCATTTGTTTCGCAAACGCCGCGCGCCACAGAGCCGCTTTCGCTTAACGTATTCCCTACCCGGAAACCAACCATACAATAAGCGTTTTGTTTGCCAATAGATTGTGTTAGTTCGTTACCAAGCGCTTCAAAACTGACTCGTCCGTAAAAATCATCAGCATTGATGACGGCAAAAGGTTCGTTGATAACGCCTTTACCCATAAGCACAGCGTGATTTGTACCCCACGGTTTAGTACGTCCTTCCGGGCAAGCGAACCCTTCCGGCAGCGTGTCTAATGATTGAAAAACGGTTTCCACAGGTATATAGTCCTCGTACTTTTGGAGAATTTTAACACGGAAATCCTCTTCAAAGTCTTTGCGTATCACAAAAACAACTTTGCCGAATCCGCTTCGGATCGCGTCGAAGATGGAGTAGTCCATGATTGTTTCGCCGTTAGGCCCCACGCCGTCCAGCTGTTTTAGACCTCCATAGCGGCTACCCATGCCGGCTGCCAAAACAAATAATGTAGGTTTCATAAAGAATTATTATTAAATTTTTGTGCAAATATCGTACTTTTTCAATATATACGGTAATATTTTTACGAAGAATCGTAAAAAATATTACTTTTGCAGGGTAATAATAACAATAATTTTGTCATGGTACTTTCATTAGATTTAACCAAACGCTATTCAGTAGCCGATTATTTAGCATGGCTTGATGATGTACGACGCGAATTTATTGATGGATTTATCCATTTTATGGCAGAGCCAACTTTCGAACATGCTGATATTTGTTGGAATATCGCATCAAACTTAAAGAACACAATTAAAGACAAAGGATGCAACTGGCAAGTATTTTGCTCCCCTGTGGATGTATGTCTACCAAAAAATGGCGAAACCAATGAAGATAAAATCTTTACGGTAGTACAACCCGATAATTTTGTGGTATGCGACAAGTCAAAACGACGAAACGATAAATGTTATGGCGTTACCGACATGATCGTTGAAATACTTTCGCCTACAATCAAGAAGAAGGACTTGATTATTAAACATCAACTATACGAAAAAGTAGTCGTAAAAGAGTACTGGGTAGCAAACTCTAAATTAAAGAGTATGACTGTTTATTTCATGCAGGAAAATGGTGAATACGACGAAAGCGTCGATTATGCGTCGGACGAAACATTCCCATTAACGTATTCGATGGATATTTGATTGACATGAATGAGATATTTTGTTTTTGAATTGAGGGAATAAAAAGAACTGATGCAAAAATTTTTATTTGTTATTTTGTTATCTCTGACGATAGCGACAAAAATTTTGGGGCAAAGCACCATTCAGATAGAAGGTTATGTCACAGATGCAGTTACCAACTTGCCCATCCCAAATGTTACTGTTGCTTTGAGAGGTACTACTATAGGGACAATTACAGCGGATAATGGTTTTTACGCAATAAAAGCAAATTCTGACAGTCTGATACTTAGCGTCTCATACGTTGGTTATGAGGCGCAATATTTTCCTTTAAAATTAGGGAGAAACAGGATAGATGTAAGCCTTCAACCGGCATTTTTTGATTTAGATGAAATAGAGGTTCGTCCCAAGCGAGAAAAATATGTCAGGAGAGGTAATCCAGCGGTGGACTTTGTGGAGCAAGTGATTGCACGCCGGAATTTACATAATCCACAAGAACGCGACTTTTTCAGTTATCATTCATACGAACAGCGCATTGTTGGATTCGATGATGTTGAAGTGGAAAAAATGCGAAAAAACCGCGCTTTTAAAAATTATGATTTTATTTTCGATTATGTTGATTCTACATCTGTAAAGAATCGTACTATTCTGCCGCTTTTCAATGAAGAAGTTATCGTAGATTATTATTATCGAAAATCGCCCTCTACTGAATGTGAAACCATCAATGGCCTTAAACGTGCAGGCTTGATAGAATTTATCCCTGAAGATGGCATGAAACAGATTATCAATGAGGCTTTTCAGGATGTCGATATCTTTCAGGATAATATTATGCTTTGCCTAAACCGTTTTGTCAGTCCGTTATCCACCATAGGGCCTCTATACTATAAATATTATCTATTAGACACCGTAATCGTTGATAATGTGATGTGTATGGACCTTGGCTTTGCTCCCTTCAATCCAGAATCTTTTGGTTTTGTAGGACATCTGTATGTGACGCTCGATTCCACTTATTTTGTTAAAAAGGCAGAGCTGAATACGCCGCGTCACATAAACCTGAATTTAATCGGCGAGATGATTATTAATCAAGAGTATATCAGAACTGACGACAGTATCAGGATACTGACAAAGAATGATATTGCCATGATATTTCAATTTTATAAAAACACAAAAACTTCGTATGCCCGACGTATCGCGTTATATAGCAATCATTCGTTTGAGAGGCTTGACGACAAGGTTTTTGAAAGGAAAGCGCCGGTTTTGGAATTGGAGGATGCGCGGCGACGGACGGATGATTATTGGAATGAAGCGCGTAAAGACGCCGATGTCTTACAAAAGAACTCGGTTGATAAAATGATGAAGCAGTTGCGTGAAAAGCCTTTTTATTACTGGTCTGAAAAAACCATCGACATCCTGATTAACGGTTATGTTCAGACATCCGAAACCGATAGTAAGTTTGAGTTTGGGCCGGTGAATACCTTCATCAGCGGCAATGCTTTGGAAGGTTTCCGTTTGCGAGCCGGCGGTACGACCAGGGTGAATCTAAGTCGTCAGTTGTTCTTTGACGGATATATGGCTTACGGCTTTGGCGATCATAAAGTCAAGGGAGACGCTATCTTCGAATATTCGTTTAATAAAAAGCGGGAATATCGAAAAGAATACCCGTTTCATTATCTCCGGGCTGAATATCGATACGACATCAATCAGATCGGGCAACATTATTTATATACAAACGCCGATAATATTTTTCTGATGTGGAAACGTAGCGAAAACAAACTCTTAACGTACATACAGCAGGCGGAGCTTAGTTATTACCGTGAACATTATAATGGGCTGGGATATAGCATTAAGCTACGACACCTGACGGAATGGGCAACGCCTGACGTGCCGTTCTCGGTGATTCAAAGGGATGGAACGGATAAGCCTGCAGACTATTATACGTCCGCACAGATGGTCTTTTTCCTGCGCTGGGCGCCTGACGAAAAGTTTTTTCAATCGCGTAATAACCGTTATGCTATCACCTTAGACGCCCCGATTATCACTTTAACGCATACCATCGCACGTAAAGGTATTATGGGCTCCGACCAAAATTATCAGCGGACGGAGCTGGGTATCCGTAAACGGTTCTGGCTGTCGCCATTCGGGTATCTGGATTTTTACGGACAGGCAGGTAAGGTATGGGATCGGGCGTCCTATCCCTTGTTGCTTATTCCGAATGCCAACCTGTCATATACATTAGAAACGGAGACATTCTCGTTAATGAATCCAATGGAGTTTATCAACGACCGTTTTGTAGCCTGGGAATCGACATACCAGCTGAATGGATGGCTTTTTAACCGTCTTCCGTTGATAAAAAAACTAAAGTTACGCGAGATCGTTTCTTTTCGCGGATGGTATGGCGATCTGAGCGAAAAAAATAATCCTTTATTGAATGGAGCGGGATTATATCGTTTCCCGGAAAACACTTACATGATGGGCGACAAACCCTATATGGAGATGGGTGTGGGGATAGCTAACATATTAAAACTTATACGTTTAGACTATATATGGAGACTATCGTACCGCGACCATGAAAGAACGCCCAACAGAGGAATTAGAATGAAAATTATCTTTGGATTTTGAATTATTAAAAATTATTTCTACCTTCGCGCTGTGATGTAAAAAAATAATTATTTTCGCATGAAAAAAGAAAAATATCATATCGAATATGTGTTTGATAAGGTTTCAAAACGAAGTTTGTGGAATCATCTCACAACACCGCCAGGATTATCTTCATGGTTTGCTGATAATGTGGATATTAATGGCGACACCTACATTTTTTCCTGGAACAAGACGCGGGAAACAGCGCAGGTTCTTGCAATGAAACCAGAAGCGTATGTACGCTTTAAATGGGAAGAGGAGCTAGAAAATGTTTACTTTGAATTTCGCATTCACACGATTGAGCTTACCGGCGCTGTCGCATTAGAGATAACGGACTTTGCAGAACCATTGGAAAAGAAGGATTCGATTAGTTTGTGGGACACGCAGGTGGACAGATTAAAAAGAACATTAGGAGTGTAAGAATGTTATGCGCACTGTAAAGCGAATAGATAGATATTTACTAAAAACCTTCCTGCCGTTGTTTATCATGACATTCGGAATATGTCTGTTTATTTTCCTGATGCAGCTACTGTGGATGTACGTGGACGAGTTTGTAGGGAAAGGTATCGATCTAAATATTCTGTTTCAGTTATTTTATTATGCAGCCATGCGTTTTGTACCAAACTCGTTGCCGTTAGCTATACTTTTTGCGTCGCTGATGACCTTTGGAAATTTGGGTGAACAAATTGAACTGCTGGCCATGAAATCATCCGGTATCTCGTTAATGCGTATTATGAAACCGCTCATAGTCTTTCTTGTCTTTATCTCTGCATATGCATTTTATTTTCAGGATAATATTATTCCTGAATCGCAGGTGAAATATGCCACTATCATGTTATCTGTTAGACGGAAATCGCCGGAATTGGTAATACCAGAAAGGATTTTTTTTTACGATATACCGGGTAAAACAATATATGTCAAGGAAAAGGACAGAAAAAAGAAACTACTGAAAGATGTGATGATCTATGATTATTCCGAAGGTTTCAATAACATCAGCACGATTCGCGCCGATTCAGGCCGGATTAAAACTTCAACGGATAAACTGCATTTAGTAATGACCCTTTATAGCGGTGAATCGTTTGGAAATGTCAAAGTAAATAATACAAGGGCCAGAGAAGCTAATGAGGCCGTACCCTACAAACGGGAAACTTTTGATGAAATGGAAATGTTACTCGACTTTGACGGTAATTTTACAATGACAAACGAGTCGATTTATAAAGACCGGTTTATTGCTAAAAATCTGGTTAGCCTTAAACAATCAATCGATTCCATGACTATCAGGCTCGACAGTATCAAAGAAAGAGAATCGAAAATCTTGTTTGAGAGTTCGTACCGGAAAACGCTGACACGCAATAATAGACCCAGTACCCCGCAAACCGATACGGTAATGCCGTTAAAGAAAAAATCTATTGACTTCGACAGCATTTTCAATAACCAGGACGATAAGACAAAAGCGGCTATTTTAGAACATTCGAAGCGAAATGCTGAAAACCTGCATAATAGTTACATGTTTAAGTCTTCCGACATGAAGACTGAAGACAAAGAAATACGATGGCATCATACGGAGATGCACCGTAAGTTTACGCTTTCTGTGGCGTGCTTGGTATTCTTCTTTATTGGCGCACCGCTTGGAGCTATCATCCGTAAAGGCGGCTTAGGGGCTTCGGCTGTGTTATCGGTTTTCCTGTTTATCTTTTATTATATCATCGACACAACCGGTTATAAGTTTGTCCGTGATGGAATCTGGCTGCCGTGGCAAGGTATGTGGCTCAGTACTGCAATCTTGCTTCCTTTAGGTGTTTTTTTGACGTATAAAGCTGTCAATGATTCTGTGATTTTTAATGCCGAAACTTATATTGATACCTTTAAACGTCTGATAGGAAAACGTGAATATCGCAAGATTGAAATGAAAAATCTGATTATCGATAAACCTGACTACCAAGAAGTTAGCAATCAGCTACAACAGATAAAAACATCCTGTCAGCGCTACTTCGTGTATTGTAAACAATGGTTACATTATTACGACTTCTGGCGTTTGGACGGGATTGATCAGGACGTCGCACAGATTGCCGAACAATTGGAAGATGTGATTGAGATTTTGAAAAATTCGGATCAAAGTATTGTTATTAATAAAACTATGGACTTTCCGGTAATAAAAAACTATCAGATGAAATCATTCCATATCAATGGGAAAATGGGTGTTGCGATAGCGATTATTTTTCCGATAGGTGGTATTTTGTATCTGATAGCCGTCTATCGTCGCAAATTATTGCATCAGGATTTGAATACTACTGTTTCGGTTTGTGAGGATATCATCCATCTAATTTCTGAAAAAAATTATAAATAAAATGCATAATAATAAGTTAAGTACGACCGAAGAAGTAAACATGCAAAATTATAAGTTGAATACGATTGAAGAGGCTATTGAAGATTTTCAGGAAGGCAAATTTCTGATTGTGGTGGATGATGCCGACCGTGAAAATGAAGGCGACTTCATCATCGCAGCCGAAAAAATTACAACCGAAAAAGTTAATTTCATGGTGACAAACGGACGGGGCGTGTTATGCGTACCGCTGACAGAAGACCGGTGTGATGAACTTGACTTGGAGATGCAGGTGACCCATAATACCTCCATGTTGGAAACGCCTTTTACGGTTACCGTAGATATGTTAGGCAACGGATGTACGACGGGTGTATCTATTTATGATCGTACACAGACGATTTTAGCGCTTGCCGATCCGGCTACATTACCGACCGACTTAGGACGTCCTGGTCATGTAAATCCGTTACGTGCGCGTACTCGTGGCGTGTTGCGACGGGCTGGACATACAGAGGCAACCGTTGATATGGCGCGACTTGCCGGTTTGTATCCCGCAGGCGCCCTCATCGAAATCCTGAACGATGACGGAACGATGGCGCGACTACCGCAGTTGATAGAACTGTCGAAAAAATTTCAAATAAAAATAATTTCTATCCGCGACCTGATTGCCTACCGTCTGCTGACGGAATCCCTTGTAGAACAGGGCGTTGAAGTTAAAATGCCAACACGATACGGTAATTTTCAGCTCATTCCTTTCAAACAAAAAAGCAATGGATTAGTACATGTAGCGCTGATAAAGGGAGAGATAGTAGCCGACGAACCGGTGTTAGTGCGCGTACATTCATCTTGCATGACTGGCGATACTTTCGGCTCACTGCGTTGCGATTGCGGCGAACAGCTTCATAAAGCCATGCGTCTTATCGAAGCCGAAGGAAAGGGTGTCGTCCTCTACCTGAAACAGGAAGGGCGTGGCATCGGCTTGATGGAAAAAATAAAAGCCTATAAACTGCAGGAAGAAGGTATGGATACTGTCGATGCCAATCTCTATTTGTGTCACAAAGCAGATGAACGCGACTATGGGGTAGGCGCACAGATACTTCGCCAGTTGGGAATTCATCAGATGCGACTGATAACCAATAATCCCGTTAAAAGGGTAGGATTAGAAGCATACGGGCTTCAGGTAGTAGAAAACATACCGCTCGAAGCGCCTATTAATCAATATAATGAATTTTATTTGCGTACGAAAAAAGAAAAAATGGGGCATGAATTGAATAATATTTTGTAATTTTGTCCGAGAATAAGGGGATTTATGATTTAATAATTTATAATTTAATAAACACATTATGGAACAATTATCAGCACGTTTGGTCAGTTTATCGCCATCAGAGACATTGGCGATGTCACAAAAAAGTAACGAACTTAAAGCACAAGGGATCGATGTAATTAATATGAGTGTCGGCGAACCCGATTTCTTCACGCCTGACCATATAAAAGCTGCTGCAAAAAAGGCAATAGACGACAATTTTTCATTTTATTCGCCTGTCCCCGGTTATTTAGATTTACGAAAAGCTATCGTAGAGAAGCTCAAACGCGAAAACGATTTAGATTACACCGCCGATCAAATAATCGTTTCCGGAGGTGCCAAGCAGTCCGTATGTAACGTTTTATTGAGTATAATAGGCGCAGGCGACGAAGTAATTGTTCCGGCGCCTTACTGGGTGAGCTATGTAGAAATGGTAAAGTTGGCCGAAGGGACGAATGTGATCGTTACAGCAGGTTTTGAGCAGGATTATAAAATTACACCCGCTCAACTCGAAGCTGTTATCACGCCTAAGTCGAGAGCGCTTATCCTTTGTTCGCCTTCAAACCCAACAGGTAGCGTTTATAGCCGTGAGGAGTTGGAAGGTCTGGCTGCTGTACTCGAAAAATATCCACAAATAATTATTATTTCCGACGAGATTTATGAACATATCAATTATATAGGCAAGCATGAAAGTATCGCCCAGTTTGCAGCTATCAGAGACCGTGTCGTTGTTGTCAACGGCGTATCAAAGGCGTATGCCATGACCGGATGGCGTATCGGGTACATTGCAGCGCCTTTATGGATTGCCAAAGCCTGTAACAAATTACAGGGTCAATACACTTCGGGCGCCAGTTCGATAGCCCAAAAAGCCTCTGTGGCTGCTTATACTGGCGACCAGACCTGTGTTGCAGAGATGCGCACCGCCTTCTTTCGCCGTCGCGACCTGATCGTAAAGCTCTGTCAGGATATACCTGGTATCAAACTGAACAATCCACAGGGCGCCTTCTATATCTTCCCCGAACTTAACTGTTACTTCGGTAAGAGCGCTGACGGTCGCCAAATAAATGACGCTGGCGACCTGGCGATGTACCTGCTTGAGGAAGGCCACGTTGCCGCAGTGGGTGGTATCGCCTTCGGCGCGCCCAACTGCATCCGCCTGTCGTACGCTACCTCTGACGAAAACATCATCGAAGCCATCCGCCGCATCAAAGATGCCCTGGCGAAGTTGAGTTGATTAATTTATAACCAACTCTGATTTTCCCATACGACGAGGCGAAACAATCACCATATTACGGCCATTGAGCAATGAACCGGTAAGTTCAGCCGTTCCTTTTTCACGATTGCAAAAGAATTCGGGCGACACATAACCGCTTACGATAATTGTATTTTTTATAGTTACTTGTGCTGTCATATCATTATTTGATTTAAAATTATTACATAAGTAATAATAATATTTATTAAATAATTGCAATTATCAAATAAAACGTCGCCTTATAAAAGAAAATGGCTGAAAAACTTGCGAGGTAACGCATTATTTTTCAGTCATTTCTGAAATCTGGTATGATGATTCTTTTTATGAATCACTCATTTTTAATCAAAAATCAATCGACATTCAGTGTGACGCGTTTGAAGGCGGTCACTGTCAGGTATTTATCTTGTTTCTTGAGATACTGATCAATCGTCAGAGAAGCGTCTTTGATAAATTCCTGTTGCAGCAGCGTGCTGTCTTTGTAGAATTTCTGTAAAGCACCTTGGGCTATCCTGTCGAGCATATTTTCGGGTTTACCGGCTTGACGGGCTTTGTCACGGGCAATTTCCAGCTCGCTGTCAATCGTTTTTTGCGATACCTCTGCCGGAGTCAGGGCGACAGGATTCATTGCTGCCACCTGCATAGCTACATCGCGGGCAACCTGACGCTCCAACGGCTTGTTAAAGGCTACGATGGTAGCTAGTTTGTTGCCGGGATGAATATAGGAAATGGTGGATGCGCCGGTTACAAATTCATAGTATCCAAGCTCCATCTTTTCGCCGGTCACGCCGATACGGTCGGTCAAGTTGTTTTCAACTGTGCGACCATCACTAAAATTCAAAGCCAGCAAGTCTTCTTTGGAAGCCGGTTTATTAGTCATGGCTTGTTCAAGAAAAATTTTCGTCATACCGACGAATTCGGCGTTCTTTGCTACAAAGTCCGTTTCGCATTTGACGGCCACGATAGCGGCGAAATCGCCATTTTCTGCGGCAAGCACACAACCTTCTGAAGCTTCTCTGTCGGAACGTTTTGCGGCAACCGCCTGTCCTCTTTTACGTATTATCTCCATTGCTTTCTCGAAGTCGCTGCCAGCCTCTTCAAGCGCGTTTTTACAATCCATCATACCCGCCCCGCACATTTTACGTAAGTGGGTTATATCTGCTAATGTTACTGCCATAAAATTAATTAAAAAATAAAAATTAAAAATTTAAAATATGTTTACATCCCCCTATGGGGGTCACGGGGGTTATTCATCTTCAGGGATTTCATACTCGGGCGCATCCTCCACTTCCTCTTCTACTTCGTTAATTACGCCTTCAGGAGCTATGATTTCTGTTTTTTTAGCGCGAGATTTACGCTCGCGTCTGGGAGTTGCTTCGACATCTCCATCCTCTTTATTGGTACGTTCCATCTTACTTTCCATGAGCCCTTCCATAATGGCTTTGCTTATCACTCCTAAAATTAATTCAACCGATTTAGTAGCATCATCGTTTGAGGGGATAACAAAATCAATGTTCGTAGGGTCGGAGTTCGTATCCACCATACCGAAGACAGGGATACCCAGACGGTTGGCTTCGCGAACGGCGATATGCTCTTTCATCACATCAATGACAAACAGCGCGCCCGGTAATCGGTTCAGGTCGGCAATAGAGCCGAGATTCTTTTCCAGTTTGGCACGTTGGCGTGTGATCTGTAATTTTTCGCGTTTCGACAGATTGTCGAAAGTGCCGTCGCTCGACATTTTATCAATGGTGGACATTTTTTTGACTGCCTTCCGGATAGTAGGGAAATTGGTTAACATACCGCCCGGCCAACGTTCAATGACATAAGGCATATTAACGGATGTCGCCATATCGGCAACGATCTGTTTCGCTTGTTTTTTTGTGGCTACAAAAAGGATTCTGCGCCCCGACTTGACGAGGTTTTTTAGCGCCTCTGCCGCTTCATCAATTTTAACTGCTGTTTTATTCAAGTCAATGATATGAATACCATTGCGCTCCATGAAGATATAAGGAGCCATCGCAGGGTTCCATTTACTTTTGAGATGTCCGAAATGGACGCCTGCATCTAATAATTGTTCAAAACTTACTCTTGACATTTTTTTTGTTTTTTAACGTTTACTAAATTGGAAACGCTTACGCGCTTTGGGTCTTCCCGGCTTTTTGCGTTCTACTGCGCGCGGATCGCGTGTGGTGAAACCTTCGGCTTTGAGCGCAGGCTTGGATTCGGGATTGATCTTAATCAATGCGCGGGTAATCGCTAAACGGATCGCCTCAGACTGACCTTTAAAACCGCCGCCAAACAGATTAACCTGTATATCATATTGTTCGGCTGCGTTTAAGGTTGTCAAAGGTTGTTTTACAACATATTGCAGGAGTGATGATGGAAAATAATTTTCTAAATCACGTCGGTTGATCGTGATCTTGCCATTACCTTCTTTTACATAAACGCGGGCAACTGCCGCTTTACGTCTTCCTATTGCATTTACAACTTCCATAATAGTTATTTAAGTGAATTTATATCAATAAATACCGGCTGCTGCGCCTCATGTTTATGCTCGCTTCCCCCATATACATGCATGTTAGCAAGCAGCTTGGCGCCTAACTTTGTTTTCGGTAACATCCCCTTAACTACTTTGCGTATCAGGCGGTCTTCTCCTTTTGCCTGTAATTGGGCGGGTGTAGTTTCTTTTTGACCGCTTGGATAACCCGAAAATGAATAATAAATACGGTCGTTCCATTTCTTTCCTGTCAAAACAACTTTATTTGCATTGATAATTATCACATTATCACCACAATCAACATGCGGAGTGAAATCTGGCTTGTATTTTCCACGCAAAAGTTTGGCTACTTTCGAACCCATACGTCCCAGATGCTGATCGGTTGCATCGACGACAACCCACGCTTTTTTTACAGTTGCTTTGTTGGCAGAAACGGTCTTATAACTTAACGTGTCCACTGTTAAAACTTTTTTAATTTGTTAAATATTAATTATTTATGTCGTCTCTAAGTACTTTGCATAACGGGCATGTTGACGTAAAATATTCAAAAACGGCTTGCAAAGGTACAATTATTTTTTTATTATAAAACAAAATTATTCTTTTTTTTTCGACCAATAAAAAGTACACAGGTTCATTATTGACTTGTACAAAGGAAAATATTATCATATCCAGCAAATATTTCGTATCTTTGACGCGTGAAGATTATCAAACGAAATACTATTCATGGACTAAAGAGACTCATTCTTTGGGCGTTTTATACTGGTGTCGGCGTAATCGGGCTGTTTCTGCTTTTAGCGTGCTGGTATTATATGACCTGCCCTGTCTATCAATTTAAAGAACCCAAACCTTTCGCTGGAGATACGTTTTATAACCCTTATCAACATATCGATGATGATGCGTGGAAGAAGTGCGTCTTCCATACCCACACGAAAAGCTGGCTGGGTCTGACCAACGGGGATAATACATTTGAGGAGATTTTGGATGCTTACCGGCAGTTGGATTACGATGTTGTTGCCATATCCGATTATATGTCAATCAACCTCCACCAATCGCATTATTTACCATATATTCCTGTTTATGAACATGGTTATAGTATTAAAAAGGCGCATCAATTAGCATTGGGGGCGAATAAAGTGGTGTGGCGCGATTATTTTTTCTCTCAGAATAAGCATCAAAAGCAGCATATTATTGATATGTTAAAAAAACATAGTCAGGTGGTTGCAATCAATCATCCTAAAATGCGAAACAGCTATCTCCCAGATGATTTGAAATATATAACTAGCTATGATTTGTTTGAAGTCTTGAATGGAACACACGTTTCCGAAGCGGAGTGGGATGCTGCGCTTTCGAGCGGTCATCAGGCATGGCTGATCGCTAACGATGACGCCCATTCGGCTGATTCTGCCTGTTTACAACGGGAGGTCACCTACATCAATGTTCCAACGTTCGACGGCAAGACCTGTTTAGACCGGATGGCGCAAGGCGTTGCTTTTGGCATTCATTTTCCGCGAAAAAAATACAAAACAATGGACGAACTCATCCATGAATCAGCGGCAGTATCTTTTCCTGTAAGCATCAACGTAGATGGTGATACATTATATATAGTATGGCAAAAAGAGATGCAAAGAATTGATTTTATCGGCGATAACGGGGTCATTTTAAAAACAGTTACCGACAGTGATGCGGCATTTTACCCTATTCAGTCCGAAGATTCCTACATTCGTATAAAACTTACTTCTCGCGAAAATCTCATTTATTTCCTGAATCCAGTCATTCGTTGTTCGGCCGATCAACCTTTAAAACAATCAATAAGTCACATTGATATACGCAAAACAATCTTCAAAAGAGTAGTTTTTGCTTTTATTTTCGGAATAATAACAATATGCGGCATTGTTTTTTGTTTTAAAAAATAATCGTATATTTGTGATTTGCTAACTAATAAAAAAAAACATGAAAGAGAAAATTGAACAACTAAGTAAACTGAACCGGCAGGCCGAATTAGGCGGCAGGGAAGACCGTATCGCCAAGTTGAAATACAGGAAAATTTTGCTAAAAACATGGTCATCGGGTTTATCCGGTTGAAAGAGAAAAGTATCGGCATGGCGTCCAGCTACGGTAACTAGGCTTGTATTGACAGGTATGCGTAATTCTTTATATTATATTTATGAAAAAAATTTTATTATCTATCTATTTATCAGTTGTTTGCTGGTTTGATGTAGCAGCACAGTGGACGCCGACGGAGTGGCCGGTTTTAAAGCGCTACGATAACGAGCATCTCTTTAATATTTCCTTGCCTATTGGCGGTATTGGTACTGGCGTTGTTGGGCTTGGCGGTCGTGGCGAGCTGCGCGACTGGCAAATCATGAATAAACCCTCTATCGGTTACAGTACTGTTGTGACGGGAAACAATGCGCCGTTCTTTGCTATCTGGGTCAAGACGACCAATCAATCGGCTATCACCAGCGGGCTTATCGGCCCCATCCACCCTACGGAATATCTTCATTACGAGGGTCGTCCGGTAAATCACCATGGCATTCCGCGTTTCGAATATGCCGAATTTGAAGCAGCCTATCCTTTCGGACAGGTTACGCTTGCTGACAAACGGTTGCCGGTGAAAGTGTGTGTCAAAGGATTTAACCCGTTGATACCCGGCGATGCTGATGCCAGTGGTATCCCCATCGCCATTCTTACTTACGAGGTGGAAAACATTTCCGACAACCCCCTTGAAGTGTCGGTTTGCGGTAGTATGCGCAACTTTACAGGGCAGGATGGCTCTATGTTTCGTAACGACTGGAAAGGCGATTATATCCCGGTTGGGGCAAAAAATAATATCAATAAGTATCGCGAAAGTGCTGGCATAAGGGGTATCTTTATGTATTCCGACAGCATCCAAAAGGACGATGCCGCGTATGGTACCATCGCCCTGACTACCAATTCCAACGGGGTAGTGTCGTACAGAACATCATCGACGTCTGACGCATGGTCTAACGCGATCCTCGACTTCTGGGACGATTTTAGCGAAGACGGTACATTGAAAGAAAAAGATAAACCGGCAGACCATGACCCAATGGCATCGCTGGCTGTGAAACAAACGATACCCGCTCGTTCTAAAAAATCCTTTACCTTCTTCATTACCTGGAACTTTCCCAACCGGTTAGGGTGGGTGTCATGGGAGCGACAGAACCATAACAAGACGGTTTTCGGTAATTATTATAGTAGCCAATACGCCGATGCTTGGGATGTAGCCGAAAAGACAATCCAGCGCCTGCCTGCGCTCGAAAAGAAAACGCTCGACTTTGTGAACGCTGTCGTGAAAAGTGACTTTCCAACGGAAGTAAAAGAAGCAGCCCTGTTCAACCTCAACGTATTGCGTTCACAGACATCTTTTCGCATTGAAAGCGGTCATTTTATGGGATGGGAAGGGACAATGGACATCACAGGTTCGTGTATGGGTAGTTGTACGCATGTGTGGAACTATGAACAAGCTACTGCTTTTCTGTTTGGCGACCTTGCCCGTACCATGCGCGACGTGGAGTTTAATTATGCTACCGACGACCGGGGTAGCATGGCTTTCCGGGCTTCTTTACCACTCAGCAAGGCTTCAGAAAGCAAAAGTACCGCCGCCGACGGACAAATGGGCTGCATCATGAAATTCTACCGCGACTGGCAACTGTGCGGCGATCCTGCTTTCCTGCAAAAAAACTGGCCGCAAGTAAAGAAAGCGCTGGCTTTTGCCTGGGTAGAAAGAGGCTGGGACGGCAACCAGGACGGCGTGATGGAAGGCAGTCAGCACAATACGATGGATGTCAATTACTATGGGCCAAACCCGCAAATGGGATTGTGGTATCTCGGCGCGTTGAAAGCGGGAGCTACTATGGCAAAATTTATGAAAGACAAGGAGTTTGAGAAAAAATGCAACGACCTGTTTGTAAAAGGAAGTAAATGGATCGACGAAAACCTTTTCAACGGCGAGTATTATGAGCATAAAATAACCAATCCACGGACATTTGAGTTCCTTGATATGGACAATGCAACTAATATTCCTGCTTACCAGTTAGGCAAAGGGTGCCTGGTAGATCAATTGGTTGGGCAATACATGGCGCATATCTGTGGCTTAGGTTACTTAGTGAAACCCGAAAATGTAAGCGCCACGCTATCCAGCATCATGAAATACAATTATCTTTCCGATTTCTCGCTACACTTCAACAACATGCGTTCGTATGCGCTAGGTGATGAATCGGGGTTGCTCATGGCCAGTTGGCCCCAAGGACGGCTGAAAGTACCTTTTCCGTATTTTGCTGAAACAATGACCGGTTTCGAATATACTGCCGCCATTGGTATGTTGTACGAAAACATGATCGACGATGGTTTGAAATGCATCCGTTCTATCCGTAATCGTTTCGATGGTTACAAACGCAACCCTTTCAGCGAACCTGAATGTGGCCATCATTATGCGCGTAGCATGGCATCATGGGCGGCCATTCTTGCTCTGTCCGAATTTCAGTATTCAGGCATAGAAAAAAGTATGTCCATAACATCGCGACCGGGCTGCTATTTTTGGAGTAACGGATATGCGTGGGGAACGTGCCAAGTAGCTGACAAACAGGTCACGTTGGAAGTACTGCATGGCTCGTTGGAATTGGAAAGATTCATAATAAAAGAAAAGGCTACGAAAAAACTGAAAAATTTCGTCTTGAAAGAAGGCGAGAAACAAATAATCAGTTTTATGTAATTAAGAATGTGTATTTTGATGCGGTTACCATAGATTTCATATACTTATATTTGTGAAACAAAAAAGTATTCGTATATTTGTCGCTTTGTAAATGATTTTTATAAACTAAAAAAATATTGTGTATGAAGAGAATCTTTGTATTATTAGCGGTCGTCGTTAGCATTCAGCAAATAACGGCACAGCGTTTGCTTTTACAAACGCTTAAAAGCGAGGCGGATCGTAATCTGGCCGAACTGAAACAGCAGCCTATACCGGCTTACTACATTAGTTACCGGGTTTATGATGTGACAGCTCATACGATCTCTGCCAGCTTTGGTGGACTAACGTATAGCAGACCCAGTACGCAACGTTATTATAATGCTGCGGTTCGTGTGGGCGCTCCGGAAATGGACAATACGCGCGAAATTAAAGAATCGAACGAAGGCGGGTATGGCAATTACAATTCTTCCGGGTACGGAATACTTGGGCTTGAAGACAATCCTACTGCATGGAAAACTACCTTGTGGCAAAAAACCGACGCCTTGTATGTGGAAGCAACAAAACGCTATGAAAAAGTGAAAGCTAACGTGGCCGTAAAAGTAAGCTCTGAAGACAAATCGAATGATTTTTCAATCGAAAAGCCGGAGCGTTATTCCGAAAAACTCATCACCTTTGCAGAGGCTAAATTCGATCCAAAACCTTGGGAGGAAAAGTTGAAAAAATACAGCGCTGTGTTCAAAGAAAACAAGGATATTATCAATTCATCGTTTTCTTTTGAAATAGAACTGACACACAAATATTTTGCAGACACTGACGGCGGAGAGATATTTGAAAACCGCCTTTGCTATCGTGTCATGATGAGCGCCTCCGGCAAAGCCGACGATGGCATGGATATACCACTATACAAAAGCTATTTTGCCTACGATCTCAAAGACTTGCCTACTGACGATCAGGTTCTTGCTGATGCAAAAGTGCTTAGCGAAACCATATCGAAACTGCGAACAGCTCCGGTAGCTGATTCTTATTCAGGCCCTATGTTGATGTCGGGGCAGGCGGCCAGCGTCTTTTTTCACGAGATTTTCGGACACCGTATCGAAGGCGCCCGTTTGAAAAGTGAAACCGATGCGCAGACTTTCAAGAAAAAAATGGGTGAATTGGTGCTACCCGAAGACATGTCAGTGATCTTCGAACCTCAAACGAAAAAAGCGCGCGGTTTTGCCATGAACGGTTATTATATATTTGATGATGAAGGAGTTAGAGGGCAACGGGTAGAGATTGTAAAGAACGGGAAACTCACATCCTTCCTAATGAACCGGACGCCCATTGAAGGATTTTCAAACTCAAACGGACATGGACGAGGGATGATTCAATACAATACCTTTACCCGCCAGTCGAACACGATCATAGAAAGTACTAAACCCAAGTCGGAAAAAGAGTTACGCGCGATGTTGGTTGATCAGTTGAAGAAAGAAGATAAACCCTACGGCTATCTGATGGACCAGGTAAGCGGCGGTTTTACCCAGACCGGTCGTTATCAGCCGAATGCCTTCAATGTTACCCCTTATTTAGTATATCGTATCTATGCCGATGGACGTCCTGACGAAATTGTAAGGGGCGTTGATCTGGTAGGTACGCCGCTGGCGATCTTTTCGCAAATAGCAGCCTGTGGAACCGATTATGGCGTGTTTAATGGATATTGCGGCGCAGAATCGGGTAGCGTGCCTGCCTCCTGCGTTTCACCTACACTCTATGTGAAAATGGTAGAAACGCAAAGAAAAGCACGGTCACAAAGCCAACCCCCAATATTGAGTCGTCCTTGAGATTTAAGAATAAAAAAATTATTAAATATGAATATTATGAGCAATATAATAAAAAAAACAATTTTATTTTTCAGTTTCTTTTTAGCGCTGCAAACTGTTTTTGCACAAAACGACAACCCCGTTATTAACGCTATTCAAAAAGAGGTCGATAGAAACAAGGAGCAATTGAAAATGGAAGGTATGGCGCCTGTATTTTTCGTTAGCTACACGGTAATGGACAGGTATGATTACAGTCTTTCTGCATCTTTAGGTACGATCAGTAGTTACAATGAACAACATCTGCGACGCGGTACGCCTAATTTACTGGTTGGCGACTATCATCGTAATAACCTTAAATATTCCGGAAGAATCACCTCTACCTCAACAACCAGTCTCGTAGATAATGCAATCGGTATTCCGATTAGTATATGGAGAGATATGGATGGGGTGTACAAAAATGCTGTGGAAATGTTTCAGGCAAAATTGGCTGTACTAAAACAGCAAACACAAACTGATGAAGAAAAAGACCTTCCTGATTTCGAGCAGATTAGTCCTGTAAACATCATTTTACAACCCATTCCCGTCAATTTCGACAAAACCTATTGGGAGAATTATTTACGTAAGGCATCGGAAATAGCCAAACAATATCCTGAAATATTAAATTCCAGTGTCTCAATAAATGTGCGTAATACGATGACCTACATGTATAATACAGAAGGAAGCCGTTATGCCGTTCCCAATACCTTTTATCAGTTGACATTTAATGCCAGCACTCGCGCCGACGACGGACAAGACCTGAATCAGACTATTTACAGAGAACATGCCAACTATGACCAGATACCAGATTTAGCCACTTTTATCGATCAATGTAAAACTACGATTGAAGACCTTCTGAAAATGAGGAAAGCCCCAGTAATGAGCGATGCTTACAGCGGACCTGTTATGTTTGAAAATCAAGCATTATACATGCTTTTCGCACAGGCTTTCATTACAAAGTTGGCAGCTGCTCCTAAGGTTCTTTCAGGTCAAGGTGGAATGTTTGGGTTTGGCGGTCCACAAGGGGGTAATGACTTCGAGTTGATGCTAAATAAAAAAGTGATTTCCAGAGATCTCTCTATTACATCCATTACAGGGCAGGCTACCTACAAAGACAAACCGTTAGACGGCTATTATCCGGTTGATGCCGAAGGTGTCATACCCGACAAAGAATTAGTTTTGATTGAAAACGGAGTTTTGCGCAACATGCTCAACAGCAGAACACCTACTAATAAAATCAGACACTCGAATGGTCATTCGCGCTTTGACTATAATACCGGAATGACTCGTGTTAAAGCTGGCAACATATTAATTACTTGCAACCGGACTTACAGTTACGACGAATTACGTAAAAAACTCCTTGAGGCCGCGAAAGAAGAAGATTTGGAATATGCTTACATCGTTAAATTCTCGATGGGAATAAATTATTATTATAAAGTATATGTAGCCGATGGTCGTGAAGAATTGGTACGTGGCGCTTATGTTACTGACGGTGCAAGTCTCCGACCTTTTAAACGTATTCTCGGAGCATCCAAAGAAGAAATGATCAACAACGTCGATGCCATACAGACAACCATTATCTGCCCCACAGCCCTGCTGTTTGAAGAGATGGACATTTCTCGCGTATCCAATATTGAATTTAAAAAACCTCACATCGTCTCGAAACCTCAGTAATATTCATATCACCGTTGTGTTTAAGTCGTTATTAACTATAGCATTTAGAAGCCTTTTCTGGCAGGGAGTATTTCCGGTAATCCATATTATCGGGCTATCCATGGGTTTGACGGTCGTAATGCTGATCAACCTGTTGATTTTTCATGAGCGGTCGTTTGACAAGTCGTTCAAGCATAGCCAAAATATCTATCGTATTAATACGAAGATGTGGGCGTTAATGCCCGCCCAGCAAAACTTCTATGTCTATTCAACCCTTCAGATATGCACAGTTGATTTTAAGAGGCGCTGAATATGAAACTTTTTGTCTGTTGAGCGACAATGCTAATCCGGAAGCCGTCAATGCAAATATGTTGCAGGTGTTGAATGATGCAACAGTTGGCGCTTGGAAAGAGCAAGGTTTTTTCTACCCTCAATTAAAGCGACTTGCCGACATCCATTTACATTCGGAATAGGATCACATCTGATAGTAGTAAAAATACACCCACCGATATCCGAATATTA